>ERZ1026864.59-NODE-59-length-84840-cov-129.221525_pt1 | contig 84840 bp, 134 predicted proteins | sample MGYA00380162_ERZ1026864 | MGnify/ENA primary metagenome ERZ1026864 (study PRJEB33269, sample SAMEA4719798) | human gut metagenome | biome: human-associated habitat; feature: organic feature; material: feces | place: Cameroon | collected 2013-10 ... | reverse complement strand
CTTTGCGCTATAAAATGGAAGAACTATCTTACCAAGAAGGAGGCTTCTGAGATTGCAAACGGTATGAATCCATCTGCAACTTGGGATATGCAGACGTGGCTCAACGCAATGACTGGTCTCGGACTTGCGACAGAGGAGAAGCCTTACTACAACGATTATGCTTTGTACGTTGCAATGAATCAGGTTGTAAGCGACCACGGATGTACAATTGCTAAGATACTCGGCAAGGAAGATGTTAAGGAGATTGATACAGAACATCTGGTGAAGTATGCCAACCACCTTGCACTCGATTTATTGAAAGACAAGGATGGTGTGTACGACATCAGAGAGTATTTCTTGAAGTAACACTAAAAACATACGGTTATGAAAAAGGTATTTGAAAACATATTGGCAAGCAACGATATACAGGCTATTAAGAATTGTGTTGCAACAATGGCTGATTGTTGCGAAGTTGGAATGAATGACGGTGTAATGCTTGATATGATGAAGCAAGTTCAATGTGAGATTGGCGAGTGCCATTTTGATGAAGAAATGGCAGACTTACATCTTTGTCTCATTAACCAGCTCTACACAAAGGATGTGGCGAAAGACTATTGGCACGAAGTTAAGAATGATAAAATCAATCTCGAAGACTGGTGTGTCCTTTGGGGAGAAATGGTAAAACGCAATGACGAAAAGATAAAGAAATGGTTTCCTAAAATCAATGCGCTCGATTATGAACGTAAGATTTTCGATGAGTGCATTTCTTTCTTAAATAACGGAGAATTGCCGTATCATGATTTAAAAGTATAAAGTTTTTCGTTATTCTGAATGAAGTTTCGGTTTTTTTTGCTATCTTTGCATCAGAAGACCGAAACTTTATTTTTATTTATTATTCAGGATAACAGATTATGATAGATTTATTAGATTCTTCGCAGATTCGGCAGATAGGTGTTACTATATTTTCAGCTATACTTGCCTTTGCAACGCCAACGGAAGGCTTCGTTTTGGCGTTGGTTATCGCCTTTGGCTTCAATATTTTCTGCGGTATGCGAGCTGACGGCGTGAGTGTTGTACGATGCAAGAACTTTTCTGCATCGAAGTTCAAGAACGCACTTTTAGAAATGCTCTTGTATATTGTTATTGTGTATGTCATGTATGGAATCATGGTAAGTTGCAACGACAATACAGAAGCATTATTTGTGATTAAGATGCTTACGTATATATTCTGCTATGTGTATATATGCAATTCGTTTAAAAATCTCATTAAGGCATACCCTAAGAATGTTGCATTCAGAGTTATTTATTATGTTCTGAGGTTTGAGTTTGCGAAGGCATTGCCTAGCTATTGGAAACCGATTATTGACAGACTCAACAATGAGTTTGATAAAAAAGAGGAGGAAAACAAAAATGGAAGTACTAATTGATAGAGCTTGGAAAAAGGATGGCTATACTATTAGCCGTCTGTACGTGAATGGCAAATTGTTCGGATGCAATACTCTTGAAGATACAGACAGAGGATTGAACCAAAGTATGGATTTGGACGAAATCAAGAAGAAAAAGGTATATGGGCAGACTGCAATTCCAAGCGGCAGCTATGAATGTGTATATACCTATTCTAACAGATTCAAGAAAATGCTGCCATTACTTCTGAATGTCAAAGGATTTGAAGGAATACGCATACATAGCGGTAACTCTGCAAAAGATACTGAGGGGTGTATTCTTATCGGTAAAAACGATAAGAAAGGATGGGTTAGCGATTCTCGATTTTGGACAAACAAGCTCATTCAGACCATGAAGACAGCTTGGGATAAAAAGGAAAAAGTAACGATTGTAATTCAGTAAGCTTATGAAACTGATTGATAAGATAACAAGAGTTGTAATTGCTATTGCAGTAGCAATGCTGATTCTATCAATGTTCTGTAGATGTACTACTACAAAGTACGTTCCTATTACAGAATACAGAGATAGGGTCGTAGTAAAGACGGATTCTTTGTTGAAGACTGATTCCGTCTATGTGCATGATAGTGTATCTGTTTATATTAGAGGTGATACAGTCTTCAAGGACAAGTACCATCTTCAATATAAAGACAGATATATTGTAAGAAACAAATCAGATACCTTGATTGTGCGAGATTCGATTCCATATAAAGTTGAGGTTGGCAAGCAACTATCAAAGACTGACAGAGTTTTCTTGAATATAGGTAAGATAGCATCAGTTTGTCTTTTTATAGGCATTCTCGCATTTTTGGGTTGGATATACTGGAAGTTAAAACTACATAAACGTTCTTAGTTTTTTCTTATGTTTTTATTTGGTTATTGATTTATAAACAAAAAGGGGGTGACCGCACGCGATGTGTAGCCACCCCTAAACATATAGATAATGCACAGAAGTTATTCGTCAGCCAGAATAAAAGAGATTCCATACTTTTCTGTATAGTAATTCTCGTTTTTCACACGTCTTGTTTGCGAATCGTAATATAATTCAGTTTTGTCAACAGTTTCATAGAAATAACCATACTTTTGTCTAAGATGATACATTGCATTTTGTATGCGCTTTGGAGTGATACGAACTTTATACTTTGTATTTTGTTCTAGACCGCTTCTTACACGCCACGATTCCATCTTTCTTGTATGAGTAATCTTCTTACTCAGTTTAGAATAGTCGTATGATTTTCTACCAGAAGACCTCCGCTGTCTTACATATTCATCTATTCTTTTCTGTGTTTCTTCGGTGTGACTAAGATGATTCTTTGCAGCACACCGAATTATAGTAGTCTTGGCAAATCCTGTAATATCTGCTATTTCCCTTGAAGACATCGTGGGATATAACTCAATTACTTTCTCTGTAAGACCTTTTACTTTAGAGTACCATACCATAAACTAACGGTTATCACCGCTACCATGCAACTTTCCTCTTAATTGGCGAGAGTGAAGTTTGTCATAGTTCATTTTTCCTATATCACTAAGTTTGAATCCAATATCGTGAGAAAGGGTTGCGCAATACCATAGTACATCACCAATCTCTTTAGCAATTTCCAACTTCTTTTCATCTGTAAAAACAGAATTGTTATCACGCAACACTTTCTTAACCTTATCGGAAACTTCACCAGCTTCACCTGTCAATCCCAATGTAGGATAAATGATAGGGTTAGGATAAATAGCAGTCTCTAGAGCTAACTGCTGATACTCATCTAATGTTAAATTGTTATTTTCCATTTAAATATTTAAACTTTAAAATTCATGTTTCTTGCAAACCTTATCACAAGATGTTTCGCAATCTTTTTTGTAGCACCATCCATTGCCTAAGATGTCTTCGCATCCCATCCAAAGACAGTTACCACAACATTTTTCTTCTTTTTCCATATTACTGATGTTTTATCACTTCCAAATACTTCAATTTTGCGAATCGGTATGATTCATACACCTCATCTACATTCACATCTGTATTAAAAGCGAGAATACATCCTTTGTCATCATAAAACCCAAGGATGATATACTTTTCTTCTACATACCCTGCCACGTATGCACCAATATCATTACCTTTATAAAGAACAGGTTCTCCACGATACGCATTAAAAAATTCTTTATTTGTCATACGCTACTTGAATTTAATGATAAAAAACTCGGTATCAAGCCATTTGTCGGGGCATAGACCTTTTTTAGGCTTGCCGATGGTGATACTCTCAATCTCCTTCTCAATTCGTGGGCTATCCTTTCGGTATCCGTTGATGAATAGGACGTGAGTATATTGTTTTGCGATAAAATGGTTACAACGTATCATCAGTTTTAGATAATCAATATCTCCGCTTATCTTTTTATCCATCAAATACTTCGTAGGATTTTTTGCAAAAACATCATAAAGTCGAACTGTCCAGTAACCTTTAATCGTCCGATATTCTTCTGTCTTTTCGCCAGCCACAATCATGTCGAACCATTGCTTGCTGACGGTGAGGGTCAATACTTTCTTTTCCATCCTTACACCTCCTCCCAGTCTGTTGCGAAAATAGTCTCTGGAAGTAACCATAAAACTGGTGCAGCTCTTCCTACGCTATTATACATTAATGCCTCTGAACCAATATAGTTCTTATCAATGTATGCGTATGTGCCGTCCGCAAAAATCTTACGTCTCACTTTCTTTCCTTCCTTCATTCTTCTCAGAGCCTCCGAGAAGTCAAATGTTTCCTTGCTCATTATAATTTTGCTTTAAAGTTGTAAATTGGTTTAATAACATCTATTACATTAACCGTAGGTTTTATTAGCTCAACAATCTCTTCTGTTGATTTATATGCCATAGGTGCTTCGTCAATCGTCTCTTCGCATACAGAACTAGAATAGATGCCATTCATTTCATTCTTGTAAGAATCCATAGATAACTCTTTCTTCGCTTGCGTACGAGACATCAATCTACCTGCTCCATGTGGGGCTGAGCATAACCATTCCTTGTTTCCTTTACCTTTACAGATAAGAGAACCGTCACGCATATTCATAGGAATAATGACAATCTCGTCTTTCTTTGCACTGATAGCTCCTTTTCGCAATATGCCCTTGTCTGTATCTATATAGTTGTGAATGGTTGTAAAAGAATGCTTGTCTGAATTTGGGTCAATATCCACACCTAGAGCATTGACGAGTCTGTTAGCTATAATTCTTCTATTATGCTCGGCATACTTCTGAACTATACGCATATCATTTAAGTAATCATCAAGCAAATCGCCCTCCAAGTAAGAAAGTTCCTTGCTAATATTTCTAGTACCTAACAACTTGATAGCACTCTGTATTTCCTTTTCTCTTCCTTCGCTTTTCAACTTGGCAATAACCTCAGACTTATCAGCTATTTTCTTACGGCAATACTCGTAGGCAAGTTTTTGGTAATAGTTGCATACCCTAACACCAAGGTTTCTACTTCCTGTATGTATTACAAGAAACTTCTCTCCTTCTTCATTTGCATCTAACTCAATAAAGTGATTGCCACCGCCAAGACTTCCAACAGAACGATATACTATTTCCATACTGGCAATGCAATCCCAAGCACGGAATTTGCCAAACATACAACCATCAACCAATCCGTTTATGTAGGCTGATACTTCTCCCTCGTTGACATTAAAACCAGACGGAATCAACTTATTGACTGCTTCATCAAATTTCTGCAAGTCAATATCAACTTTACCAAGTCTTACGACTTTCATGCCGCAGCCTATATCTACTCCAACAGTGTTAGGAACTACTCTGTTGTCAAGCTCTATTACCGTGCCAATAGTGCATCCTTTACCTGCATGGCAATCTGGCATTATTCTTATTTTACAACTATTGTAAGCCTCGCTATTAGATAGGGTTTCTATCTGTTTGATAGCTTCATCTTCTATTGTCTTTGCGAAAATCTTTGTAAACTCATTCATATCTTGTTCGTCTAAAATTATTCGTTTCTCCATACACTATTTTATCTTACAATTACCATAACTTTCCAATCAAATGATGGTCGTGCTTATCGAAAGCAATTCCATACTTGAACATTTCTTCAAAAAGCATAAGACGCTCCTCGTTGGTAGCCAACCGAGTAAATTTCTTTTTATCCTCGGTCATTGTGAAATGCGAGCCTACCATTAAATTCTTATCTTCCTTATGGAGATAAAGATAGCAGAACAGATTGTGACACTCTGGTTTCCAATGCTTACATAACACAATCCAATCATTATCTATCACAACTATATTGCCTTCAGCGACAATATCTTCAAACATATTATTTTCCATACGCTACTTCTTTTTATGACAAGGGCAGCTCTCTGCGTGAATAACACAAACTCCGTGTTTCGTGTCCACTACCAGATAATCGTGCTCTTCCTCTGTGATTACAGATATACCAACTCTCTTTGCAGGTTTATTGATATTAGCAAACGAGCGAATGCCCTCAAAAATCAATGCTCCTACAAGCAAACACAAGACGAACCAAACGGCTGACTTGACTAAATTTAAAATCTTATTCTTCATACGCTAATACTTCTTTTTCAAATTCAGTCTTTGGAACACGATAACAAACTTCTGCACCACAAGAACGTTTTACGCCTTTTAAAGGCATTTCTTTTTCTAAAATATCATGTACCTTCGTGCCTTTTCTAACACTAATAGATATATAATCATATCCATAATTTGCTAGTAATGGCGAGTTGTTTGCCATATACACCTTGCCATTTTTACCAAGATTACTATGATTTCTTGCAGGATGGTAGTACAACCCACTAGCCTTATGCTTGATTCTGTAAGGTTTAGTCATAACAATTAATCTATCAATTTTATATTGTGATGAGCAGCGAGTGCGTTTTCCGCTTCTCTGCAATGTGCCCTTATCTCCATGTCTCTTCTTGGGTCATAGCAAGCTTCTGGTGGAATTTTTCTTCTTCCACGTGCAAACATACAGAAAAGATTACAAATTGTATCTATACCAAACTTTTCTGATAGTTGTGTTCTTTTCATTTCTACTTTATTCATAGTCTTTCTAAATTTTAACATGAATCGTTCCACGATAATTCTCTTCCGATGAGTTCCTTTAAAATCTCTTCTCTTTAATTCTATTTTCGTGACACTGAATCATACGTTTATAAAATTCTATCATCTTTTTATTAACGAAAACAGTATCAAATTTACCTATATAGTAATCTCCATTTAAGAGTTCGCTGACGTGTATTCGTACAACCTCTTGCGTCCAGTTATCTATAAATAGATAATAGGTTTCACGATTAGGGTGTACCATAAGGTACTCGTAGAAGTGGAAATTATCATTTTTAATAAATGTCACTCCGCAACCTTTTGTTAACTGACTTATGTCTTTTAATACTTCCATACCTATTTCTCCTTTGCTTTAACATTATACACTCCATCAATGACCTCCACTTCATAACAATCGGGACAATAGTGTTTGCCATCTATCATTTCCCAATCAGAGTAGCCACCAATATCAACTTCTTTGTTACTGAATAGTGCAGAGCAAGTATCTGTACCTCCAAATACTTCTCCGCATCTATCGCAAACAATCTGATACATTGTAATCGGTCTATACATAAGCTATTCTTCTTTAAGTTCAACTGGCTCATCTTTCCAAGATAACTCTTTTCCGATGAGTTTCTTGATAGAGCCTTGTGGAAGAGGAATTATCTGGGTTTTATCATTGCCCCATAACCTACGGAATAATTTCTTCGGTCTATCTGAAAGAATAACTTCCACACCATGATAATTAACTGCTAACCATGCCATAATTATTCCTCAGTTTTTATATAAGGGCAAACAACTACCTTTCGATAGCACTTACACTCATCCTTGTAATCACAATCATCACAAAAATAATATGCCATAACTATTCCTCCACTTTTACGCCAAATGGAGTGCCATCTGCAAATGTGAACTTTTTAAAAAGAGCTTCTAAATCACAACCATTGCCTATCACTGTTAAGTTTATTTTTTGATTGATTCCAATAGGAATCATCCATCCAAACGGCTGATGCTTTTGCATTTCTTGCCAGCACTCTTTTGTATCCTTGAAAGGACGGTACTTTGATTCTGGCTTAATTCGGTACTCTGTATTATTCCAAAACTCAATCTCTGTCATTTCCGTCCAATTATTCGGAACACTTGTACCTTTTACGGCACTTGGTTTTGTTCTACACTCAATCACCCTTCCTTCTGCAAAAGCTTGCAAGATAGGATAAAATTCTTTAGCTTGATTTCTGTCCATAATCAATCCTATAATTTCTTAATTAATAAATTACTTTTCTTATCAAATGGTTTATAACCACTACGGAGATACCAATCTAGAACAAATCTATCAGATTCATCTTTAAAATATTCCAATCCGATTGTCTTCACTCCATTCAACTTAGCTTGCTGTTCTGCTAGTTGTAATAGGCGTTTTGCAACACCATTTCTTCTATGATTATTATCTACAAAGAGTGCATATATTAGAGCATCAGCTTTGCCGAAAATATTACTAACATAAAACGGAATGCCTATTTGAACAGAACCAAGATTTTCTTCATCAGTTATTAAAATTCTGATTTCGTCCTTCCATGTCTGTTTTTGTATCATACTCAGTCCTCCAATTTCTTAATAGGTTTCCAATGAGTGATACGAGCCATTCTCCCTTCCCATAAGATGATGAAGTCATTATCATCTTTTGGGACGGTAGTGCTTTCCACTCTTCTGTTTTTAAAAACATTATCAGGTGACATCTTACTTGTTACCCAAACTACCTTATCATAAGGAGGTAATTCATCCTCAACAGATACCCAGTCAGACTTGGAGATTTCCTTCAAGGCTACCTGCAATGTGTTTATGATGTGGCTTTTTACATTTCCTTGTATGTAGTCATCATCTGTAACTTTTGTAAAACGGATAGTTTTCTCTATCAGCTCTTCAACTTTCTTCTTATCCATAATCACTTTGATTAAATATCATTTCTTACACATCATCCAACTCTTTAAGTGCATCATGCAAATTGACAATTGCTTTTTCAAGTTCTTTCTGTCTGCCTTCTATTACCTTTGTCTTTTCATCAAAGATAACAGAGCAAGCATATACAGAAGCAACTTGCATTGCAGCATATTGTATTTTCTCAATAGCTTTTTCTTTGCTCATTGCTTATCCTCCATAATAAAATGTTTTTTAATATGTTTCTCCGCTTTTAACCTAGACTTGAACTTATGTTCTTTAACCATCCAGCAAGGATGATTGTAATCTATGTATTCAATAATATAAGCTTTTCTGCTTACCTTTATTATCTTATACTCGTTACAATAGGTTCGATATTCAAATCTAATTATAGTCTCTTCTTTTTACCCTCTCCCTGTTGCAGGAGAGGGTGGTTAGTTGCTAAAGCTCATCAAACTCTTTTTGAATACTATCAAAAGATTTTTGAACAGCCTTTTTAATATCCTTAGATAATTCGGGATTTATAGCATCAATTTCTTTCAGAACATACGACATATCATTGTAGTTGCAGCCATTAGAATAGTTGCAATACAAATTAATAGTTTCTTTGTGTGCTGTAAGAAAGTGATTTAATTTGTCTGCTCTTTCAAATACCTTTTTATCCATATTACTATCTGATTAATCAATCTTCTTGATACTATCAATTTCCATACTCCATAGTACAAACTCTCTATTGGAGCGAGTGCCATCTTTCTTAGCAGGGTTGATTCTTACATCAATCTCGCCAGTATAACCTTTATAACCTTTCATTGGAATAATGTTTGAAATCCAACAAACATCACATCTGGAGCAGCTAACTTTGTCTCCAACTTTGTATGGAAGACTTTCGATGTAATCATTTACGTAAGAGCAAATCTCATTGTTAGCATCATCGATAATGCTTAGTTGCTTGGCAACCTTTACTTTTAATTCTTCTTTTGTCATATCTTTAAAATTATGTCCGTAGGCGGTTAACCTACAATTTATTAAATTCCTCTTTAAATTTTACAGCCCACCCATCAATAAATTCTTCAAGAGAATCTGCAAAATCATTTTCATAAAACATAGCGTTTGCAAAAGAATCTCCAATTTCTTTTATTGCTTTCTTGTCAAGCGTGCCAACAGAAACAGCTTTTTTTAATCTTTCAAAAGCTGGGAGTGTTTCTTCTTGTAACTGTTTTGCTCTTTTATAATCTTCATATTCCATACGCTTTACTTTTTATGATGATTATACTTATCACAACACCAAGTGAATTGACAAACCCAGCACTTTGAGCCGTCACACTTATCGTTATGCAATTTATACTTATCCATACGCTTTACTTCATTAAACTAAGTTCTTTCTAGCCCAAGCTTCTGCCTTTGGCTTAGTCTTGAACTGTTTGTTTTTTACTTCATGCCAAACTCCATAAGGAGCGGTCTTATATTCGATGAGAAACAAACCTTTCTCAATTTTGACTATTCTATATTCAAAATACATACGCTTATATTTTTAAATTGCTATCTAATTGCAAGCCAAAAAGAATATGTTGGAGTTCATCTACACATTTTATCATAACAGTATCGTCTTTTCCGTCATTGAAAGATACTCCGATAATTCCCAAGAAATTATTATATCGCAAAGTGAAAGGGTATTCTTGGTGTTTATACCACCTATGCCCAAAACATTCTCCTTCAGAGCGATAACATGTCCATCCATTCTTTTTAAGAAACTCTTCCCAAATATGAACGTGCATAATATCATTTTGACAAATTTTGCCCAAGCTTTGCCCATCAATAACTTTCAAGTCGTAAGAATAATCTATATTGAACGGATAGATGCTACAGACAATACAAATAAATCCGTGACTATAAACTATATCACCCACCATATAACGAGGTGGTTTCCTAAATTCTTTCTGTGCCATACGCTTTACTTTTCTAAAGATGAATATATCCATTTACTTCACACAGAACCCTTTCTAGCAGGTTCTTTAGAATATTCAATTCATCATTTGAATATGTAGCTATAGGATAACCATCAAGGGTAGTTTCGCCAAAGTAGCTACGACTTATCTTTAATGAGTGTTTATTCTTTTTCATTTTTCTTTGCCTTTTACAATATTGTACACTTGTTTTAACTCATCTGTTGATAAGCGTTTGAAATCAAAAGAACTGATAGCGTAGACGAGATTATTACGAAGATTCTCTTCTTTAATATCTGATATTTCCTTTTCTGTAGGAACAGATATACTTTTCCTATTCCAGCTATCGCCACCATATTGCCAGCCAGAATCTCTCCTAAATCTAGTGTTATTAGCAATAATTTGAGTCTTTGTCACTTTATCAACCTTGGCGATACGTCTATAATACCTACTTATAACTAGAACATCATCACCAGCCACCAAATCTTTAAGCTCTTTCATTGCTTCCTCCTTTCTTTTTAGGAACGTACTCATCTAACTCATCGTCAAACTCATAGCAATCTGGGCAGTAGTGTTTATTGCCTATCTCTGCCCATTCGCTTTCCATTGCTTGCTCTTTTGCAGTTCCTTCGTCCAACCAAGCCACAATGCCATTAAACTCATCAATGAAGGTCTTTCCACATCTGTCACAAACGACAGAGTACATAGTAACTGTCTTAATCATGGTTGCCTCCTTTCTTGATTAAATCAAGTAAGTCTTCCACGAATGCCAAATCAGTAAAAGTATATTCTATAACTCTAACTTCCTGCTTTCCTTGATATGTGTAGCAAGCAGTTTCATTTAACATAGCGTTCATATTACTATTAACTTTTGAGAATGCGAGAATCTTACCATTATCATTTCGAGGAACTTCGCTAGCAAGGTGAAGCAATCCCTTTAAAGCTCGATTATACCCACGTCTAAAACCATACTCGAAGAAGCATCTATCATTATCCGATAATCTATCGTAGTATTCTTCATCGTCAAGTCGTGCAGTTTCTTCTATTTTCTTATCTATCATATTTTTAAAGTTTTATAATGACCTCCACGACCAGTATTGTGCTGGGGCTAAGAAGGTATATGGGCATAAAGCCTTAACTTACTTTCGCTCATTCTGTGTCGTGGAAGTTATATTTTATTTAGATTTTTTTGTACCTAAAAGATGCTCGTTGCCTTTATAAGGAATACACTCTGCGTATATTTCGCCTCCTATTGCATGATAGAAGTCACGTTGTTCACCACTTGATGATACACGATGTTCTGTATAAGCATATTGGCACAATTCCCACCCTCTATTGTTGTATTGCCCTATGTATTTCATCAAACACAAGTCCATAGGCTTAAACTCGCACTTTGTCTTCAAATTCACAACCTGTTTCTTCTTAGCATCCCAAGCTTTGCCCTTCTTCGCTAGAGCATCAAAGAGTATCAGTTTCTCTTCTTCTGTAGCAAGGTGAATATTGCGGTCTCTTATTTCCGTATCAAGTACATCGAAACAAAAATCATTATTATTTATATTGTAAAAAATATAAGAGTTTGCACAACTTTCACCTGTATTAAAATCCCCCTTTAATATGAAAATACATTTAGAATAACACAAAGAAGGAACAGCATCCGTTACTACAACATCCCCATCCTTGAACTCAGTCTGCTTTTCAATTTCCAAAGTTTCAATGTTTAACTTACCGCCACATCTATTCTCAATCTCTCTTATATAACCATAGGCAGTATTGTTATCTAACTTGCTATACTTAGCCGTTTCTGCATTTGTCATGCCATCAAAATAACATCCGTTGAACCTTGTATAGTCATCAGATGCCCATTCTTTGAAGATGCACACAAATCCACAATCACTAATAAGTACATCGCCCCTCTTCCATGCGAACTTAGACCAGTCTCGCATTTCCTTTGATGGAAAAACAATACATTCTCCGTCATCATACAAGTTGCCATTTTTATCAAAAGTACCTTCTCCACCAATCATAAAGCCAGACTTCGAACTATAGAAAGATACTTTAAAAATTTTATCGTCTGCTTCTTTCAACTCACATTTTCCACAAGCGGAAGAATACAGCTTAGTTCCTCGCGGCTTATCCTTTAGGATTTTCGCTATGTTTATCTTTTCTTTCATAACCATAAACTTGCTTTATAAAGATTAAACCATACCTTATTACTCTGTTTACTCTTGTAAACATTACCTTCAAGGTCGAAATAAACACGTTTCTTTTGATTGAACTTCTTCATCATTGGCTGATTATCCTTGTATGTCGTTACATCATACTCAATCAATGAAGAACCACGTTCATTCTTTGTTGGAGGATAACCTGATTCAGGTATGAAACGTACCTCAAATTCTTTATTCCCAATTTCAAAATTTGCTGTAGCCATATTACTTTATTCTTTTGAATTGAACATTCTTTCCGTCTTTACGCTCATTTGATGCGCACTTGATTCGATTACACGTTTCTATATTGATAATGTTTGCAATTTCATCAAAGAAGCAACCAGTACAATCAGCTTCCTTGGTCTCAACAACCTTTAACACGACTTCTGCGCCAATAGGTAAATCTTCCATAATTAAACCTCATCATTGTATTTATAGACAAGCCCGACAACTAAATTGACAAGTTCGTGATTTGTCATAGCTCTAGAGTCTGTATTACCAAGTCTCAGCTCATCAATGATACGTTCTGCAACCTTCTTGATGTGTCCCATCTTTGACAGAGGGAAACGCTCAATGTCGGCAGCCTTGTCAAGGTGGAAACTCTCACGAAGGTAATCTGCACGAATAATGTTAGTTATTGAAGACTGTCGAGTAACTACCCATACACCATCTTCTATGGAATCATACAAGAGCATATTCGTAGGTTCATACTTTCCATTTATCTTTCTATAGAAAGTCTTCGATATATCAAGGTCAGGAATCTTGTATTCCTGATAGCGACCTTTACTGTTCTTTGTGTACAGCGTTGGAATCTTTTTCATTTTTCTTACGTTTTAAGTTAGCTATTCTAGTTTCTCTAAGGTATTCCTCAGATTTCTTCAACCCGAGTTTCTTAGCTTTCTTAGCGACTGCGTAAACGCTTCTGCCAACTATTCTAGCAATATCTTTGTTAGAGGAGTCTGGGTAACCTGTTTTTAATGCTCTTAATTGAGCTTCATTCCAAGGAGTGCCAGTGTTATCTTGTGCGTCTTCTCCATCTACGATAATTCCGTTTATATCAAGATTAAGACCACTGAATATACAAGCATTCGCGAGTGCTTTTTCTGCGCGTTTATAATCAAGCACCTTTTTACCGATGATTTCGAATCCGAGAGAGAGTTTGTCAGGGCACTCTGAAAACACTTTCTTATCTACAGATTCAGGATATATAGCTTCCACTGCATTACGCATACGAGAATGAACACCCTTAATTGGGATAATAAAGTATTCTGCAATATTGGTTGCCCAAGAACCATTATATTCATCCATTGTCTTTTTAAATGCAGAAACAGAAGATTCAAGCATTCCGCTCAATATTCCAGACATAACAGTCATTGTGTACATCTTATGTCTTTCAATATGATGCTTTGAAAATTGGTTATCTAACGCATAATAACATTTTCTTACATCATCTTGCAGATTGAACTTTATGATAAAAGTAAGCTTATCCCATATCTCAGACATGCCGTCAGCTTTCATTCGTTCTTTGAATAAGTCAATCAATTCATCGGAAAATTCCTTCGCCTCTATCATTCTTCTCTTTACGTCAAACTTAAATAGCTTTTCATCTTCCGATACTAGTTTGAATGTTTCATCTATGTTAGACTTGACAATTTTAGCAAAGCCGCCTAACATAGAGTAGAAAAGCATGTAGAGTTTGCTTATCTGTTCTTTCGATGGAACTGCAAGAGGAATACCTGCGAGTACACACGAATCATTTGGAGTCCAATTTGTCTGCATACTATTTAAGAAAGACTTTAAACACACCACCTATTGCATTATCAACACTAATGCCTTCTGTTAGAAAATCACTTTTGAGAATATCATCAATAGAGTAACTCCAATCGCAACTACCTGTAAGGCCACCCCAAGGTCGAAATGTCTTAAAACCAGATGATACATTATTGGCTGTATCGTAACTGTACACATGTTTATTATAAAGTTTAGCAATTCTTTTATCATGATTAGATAATCCGTCCAATGGAATCCTATAAACGTAATATTTTAGAGACAACGTAATTCTATCAGCGGTTGCATCAATGTAAAAGTCGCTACCACACTCGCCAAATTTATCATTGGTAACATGTACGTTTCCATACATATCTGATATTGCATCTATCTTTTTGGATGCCAATCTTTTCATTAGGCTTTCTGTAATACCGTTTTGTTTTTCAGCCTCAACAAACGATTTAAGAAGTTCTTGTTGTAACAGTCCGCATTCTGTAGTTGCTTGTGCAGACAAATTATTGATTACCATTCCGTCCATATTACTTTGATTTAATGTTTCCGTATGCAGCATAGAAGCTATCAAGCTGCTGTGTTGCGTGTACTAGCTTCTGATTATAGCTATCTCGCTCTGCTCTAGCCTTAGAAATAAAGACGAAGCTAACGATGAATGATATTGCTATTGTTACAACTATGAACAACCAGGGCAGCTTGTGAACTGCCTTATTGATTACTCTTCCTATATTTCTTAGGATAACCCAAGAATAAACAACTATGAACACTACCGCCTGTTTGGTGGTAGCGTTCTCAATACGTTCTGTCTGCGTCATTTTTAAATATTTTTTTGTTAATGATTATATGTGACAATCATACATCGTTAGAAGAGTGTCAGAAGGAAGTGATGCAAGAAGTTGTTTCACTTCTTCGCTCCATGCATCTTTGTCTTTTTCGTCTGATACTACGGCAAACCAACCCATTTTTCCACGCTCATACCATTTTCCGTCCTTAACAACTGCGAATACTGATATTTCTTCTACATTGGATATATCCTTAATGCGAGCTTGGTCGCAACGACCTTCTGCCTTTAGTTTCTCAAAATAATTAAGGTCTTCTCTTGAATAGAACATTGGAAACTTCGGATAGTATAATGGAGCATACATTGATATATCCTTTAATTTGAGTCTTCCTGCATATCTACCACCCATCTGATACCAATCCCATTTAGCATCATTATTATAGGTGCGCCAAACGCTGCCGTCCTCATGTATCTCAATATTCTCGCTTCCATCATCTATATCCATACGGTAATATTTCACGGCATCCTCATACATCTGTTCGTCCGTCCAGTTAAGATGCTTTGGAAATTCGTTCTCGATATAATCTGCATGTTCCTTTCTACAGTTGGCAAGATATGCATCTTTGTCTTGAAGGAATACATCATAGTAGTCCTTTTTGTATTCCTCAATCTCCTTACGTTTCTCGCTAATAAGCTGCTCTTTAGTCATATATAAATGCATAGGCAGCTCTAGATTTTCATCATACTTGGCGAGTTGTTTCTCTGGCTCATCGCCAATTACCAATGTTAAAAAATGACTCATATTTATCTATATATTAATTCGTTTTCAATTCTAAAATTTACTTGGTTTGGTTGCACCAGTTATCGGTAGATTTCCAATAACCAGCTAACCATATTTCTTTCTTGGATGCGTCAGGATGCTCACTGAGCCATTCCTCTGCCATTTTACTTACGTCTGCCATTTTTGTCTCGTTTTGATTCTTTTTCAAGTTTTCTCTTTAGCTTTTCAAGAGGGGATTCTTTCGGATCAACACCATTTAAGCGGCAATGTTCTTCGTAGGATATTGCATTCTTTTTTGATTCCTCATATTCTTTTTTCTGTTTCTCAGCTAACTTCTGAGAATCAATTTCAGCTCTCTTTTCATAAAGCTTACACATGTATTTTTCGAGAGCAATAAAAAGTTTTTGAGGATTCACTGTCTTTCCTACATAGATTTCGCCATACTCACCCAACGAAAACTCGTAGAAGAATCTAGTAAGCTCACTAGGCGTAAGGTGATAATATTCTTGTCGGATGCGTTGAGCGATAGCCTTGAACTGATAAGGAGTAGTTGAGTCGATAGCTCCAATAACCATAAACAAGTCAATGAGCATTATCTTAATCCAAAACTCGCTTGCGCCATCTTTGAAGTACTTATCAATCTCAACAAAGGACATACCGCCTCTAGCGACAGAATCATATACAGAAGTAATTGTGTCCGTTCGATTTTGCAGAGTAGGATATTTGTCTAAGAATAGCGCATATTGTTTGCCATATTTTGATACCGCTTGGCTACATTCAGTCGGCAAGGATTGAACTAATTTTGTTGAAAGTTCGTTGCTGTTGTTCATAACTATTTGCGTAATTAATTTTAGGGCTGAACAACCCAGTGTAGTTGTTGCCCATGGAATACTCAACGATTTCCTTTGCGTATTCGGGATTTCCGTTTGATAACTGTAGAAGTTTCTTTTTAAGAGCTTCTAACCCACGTGGCTTGTAAGTCTGACGTTTTTCTTTCTTATATGCAAGCCACATTTCAAGAGCTTCTTTGCAAGGATAATATTCTTCTTGTTTTTGCTCTGTAGTAATCTCGAAATCTGACAAATCGTTTCCTAACGAAAATGCAGCACCCATACAAAATATTCTCTGTTTCTCTGTGTCATTAGGAAACAATTCGCTAGATTTCTGACGTATGCTAGTTGGTAACATCATAAGCTATTGTATGTAATTTTTTTGTCTTTCTATATCATGCTGAATATGCAGTAGTGCGATATATTCATCAGAATCGGGAAAATCAAATCCAGCCTCTTCTTTTGCCCACGATTTAAAATCAGAAATTGATTTGCTCATTTCGTCTTTTGTAAGGTCGGCAGAAGAACGAAGATACTTATAGCATTCTCCTGTGAATTTATCAATCCCTTCTCTGAGGAATATATCTTTGTTCACTACCAGCTTATAGTAATGTGTTTTGACTTCATCTAGAGTGTAGCCGTATTGAAGAGCAAAGGCAGATAGAAGTAAATGAAGGTAGGCATTCTGATTTAAGGAACGCCCACGCCTCTCTTTTAATTCTACCATAGCACATTTGTTCTCCAATTCGGTTACTTTTTCTCTAAACTTTTCCAGTTCAAACACATTTTTCAGATTGAACCACATAAGCGTTGAATGCTCGTTTGATTAACTCTACGCTAGAAGGGCAAGTCATCATAAGATGGAGCAGCAGATTGCGGTTGCTGTGGCTGTGCAGGTGGAAACAGACTTTGCTGATTCGTCGGGTTTGCCACGCCAGCAGCATTAGCAGAACTTGCCATAGCTTGTTGTGCCGCCTGTGCGCCAGACTGAACATTGCCACTAAAACCGCCATCTTGTGTAGGAGCTTGCTGTGACATCTTAGTAACATTCCAAGCACGAATCTGATTAAAAAATCTGCCTTGATATTCATGCGCATCAATATCAAAGCTAACGTTAATAACCTCGCCAGATTGAATGCCAAAATTCGCAATTCTATCAGCTCCAAAAACATCAAAAGCCATCTTCTTAGGATATTGCTCTTGTGTTTCTATTACATAGGTCTGAGATTTCCACTCACCTCTTGCAGATACGCCGCTTCTTTCAGGTAAAACGGCAATAACTTTTCCTTGAATTTCCATTATTTTTTATTTAAAGAATTTTGTAAAACCAAATCAGCCAACTCATCAAAGTAGGCAACATCCTTAATAGCGGAATCTTGTTCACCAGTAACCTTTGATGCTATAGAACCTTTCTTCATAATCAAGCTATAAAGATAACTGTCAATAGTATCAATTCCCATCAGAATCCACGATGTAACAGCATTTTTCTGTCCGTTACGATAAGCACGGCATTCACACTGAGATAAGTCTGCCATCGTCCAAGGTAGCTCTGTGAATACGACATTCGATGAAGCCGTAAGAGTTAATCCTACACCAGCAGCCTTAATGGAACAGATAATAATTCTCTTCTTCTTAGCTTGGAAAGAGTCAATAGCCCATTGTTTCTGCTGCTGATTATCAGAGCCTGTAACGGAACATACCTCATTAGGAAACTCCTTTTTGATTGCATCAACAACATCACGATGTTCTGCAAACACAATTATCTGTTCTTCCGTATCATGTAAAAACTCGATTGTTGCCTTCATCTTTCCCTTTCCAGATATAGAACGAAGATTCATAAATTTAACTAATGCCTTCATTCGTAGCTTTTTTCTAGCTTCATCCTCAGAACAATTCTTATATTCAAGAAGGAATGTAAGCAGGTCTTTCTGACAAGTATCATACTCTTCTTGTGTTTCAGAATCAAGAGTAACACTAATTGTTGTTCTTGTTAGTTCAGGCAAATCTTTGAGCACATCTTTCTTTTCCCTACGGAAGTAACATGTTTCGTGAATCTTTTGATTAAGTTCTTCGAGATTCTCGTTTTCTCCATATCTATTACAGAACTCGCCATATCCGCCAAATTCATCAATTCTACCAAGAATAGCCAACTGACAAGCCATATCAGTAGCATGGTTAACCACAGGCGTACCAGTCAGCTCGTAGATATATTCCTTGCCTTGGCAAATACCCATTATTATTTTTGACTGCCTTGTCGTTGGGTCTTTAACTCTTGCAGACTCATCAATAATGACCGATTTCAGAATATCGACCTCATTCCTAAAAATGAAATTTTTAAGCTTTAACGGCTTTTCTCCGAGTGATACAACGAAATATTTAGCAAGAGACTCGTAATTGCATATAACCACATCATACAAATCCATCTTAGTAAGATGATAGCCGTATGTTGCGTTTACAGAATCCGTAAGGATAAGCGGACGAAGATTTGTGAATTTCTTGATTTCACGTTCCCAATTAACTTTGAGGGCAGCAGGGCAAATAACCAAGCAAGGAGTCGCTTTTGCACGTTCAATGGCAACGATAGATTGAACCGTCTTGCCAGTTCCCATATCGTCACCATTTATGCAACGTTTCATAGCGAGTTCCATGCGTACACCCTCTTCTTGATAATCGTATAATTTTGGTTTATCCGACATAATAATAATTATAATAAACACCACATTCTGAAAGCCCATTCAAGAGCCTTCTCTCTACCACGCAAATACAACTCGTCACCACGTTCAATCTTTTTGTAGAATACTTTCTTCTTAGTCTTTGAAACTGCAAAGATAAAGTCTTGATTTCCGTATCTAGGGTCAATGCTGTGCGTCAAGTCCATATACCATGCACGGCTTCTATCCCAGTCCACGAAATCAATCTGAGCTTCAAATTGTTCTTGTGACGTAGCTGCGGTAGTTTTCAAGTCTCCGCCAAACTCGCCAAGCCACCAGTCGAACTTACATCGTACAGGCAGTTCAAACTCGAAGCCTTGATATTCCATCTTCATGTGTGGATTGATGAATGTTTTCTGACCGACCGCATTCTTTAGAACAAAATCAAGAAATCTGTCCTTTGTTGCTTGTTTCTTTAAAACTGCAAGTCTGTCTAATCCCCATTTCCAATCCTTCTCTGTGTATTTCTCATCGTCAACCGTCATAGCATAATGATTACACTTTTCTGGTTCAGTAACGAGAGCATCAACGAGAGTACCAAGATGGAATGCCTTTTTCTTGTCTGATTCCTTAACGAAGTTGAGTTGTGGGTTAAGAGCGAACTTCAATGCGGTGAGGTCTGAGTTGGAAACCTCACCACGTGAATAATAAGGGTCAAACGGTTGCTCTGCCATATTACTTAGCTGTTACTTCATCCTCATATTTAATATAAGGAGAAACGATATACTCTTCCTCATTGTTAGCATGTTTCTCGCAAGCCTTGCGCATAAACTCCAACTTAGAAGCAAGTTTGTCAGGTGACATAGAAGAACCCTCAATCGTCCACCACTGCTGAATAATATCGAGCCAAGCGTTTTTGTCAGTAACGACAAGACGTTTTGTGACCTTTATTTTCTGCTTACTTGTGTTGCCAACAGAAGTCTGAGCGAAGAGTGACTGAGCCTGTGCGGTAGCGTGCTGGGCTGCATTCTCCGCATCACGTTTCTCTTGCTCTGCCGCAAGCTTGCGCTGTTGCTCTTCCTTTGCAGCCTCATCAGCCTTGCGAACCGCCTCTTCTTTAGCCTTACGTTCAGCCTCTAGTGCGGCAGCCTCTGCTTCCTTACGTTTGCGTTCCTCCTCGGCAGCTTTTAATTCTGCTTCTTTACGTTTGCGTTCCTCTTCGGCAGCTTTCAGTTCAGCCTCCTTGCGCTTGCGTTCCTCCTCATCTTTGATGCGTTGGATTTCCTCTTGCTTTTTGCGCTCTTCCTCGGCAGCCTTACGTGCTTCCTCTTCCTTACGTTTGCGTTCCTCTTCTGCCTTACGTGCTTCCTCTTCCTTACGTTTGCGTTCCTCTTCTGCCTTCTTGATTTCAAGAAGTTCAGCAATCTTAGAGTCAAACTTCATAAGGAGTTCGTCACGTGTAGTAGTGACAGTCTGCTTATAAGACGCAAGCAACGATGCGGAAATTTCCTTGTATGCACCATTCATAATATCCTTTGCGTCATTCTCATCAATTTCAGAAGAGTATGAAGGCTTGTTATTAACGAACAGATGTCCGAGGTCAAGAACATCAGAACACTCTGTAATACGTTTCTTAACTTCATCCTTGTTATCAAGGGTGAGAAGAGAGAACGTATTATTAAGTGAGTTGATAGCAGCAGAAGAATGCTCAGTAAGAAGATTGTTGAGCGTATCAATAGTATCAGTCTTCAACTTAATCTTAGCCTCCTTAATGCGCTCTTGTCGCAAGCGTTCTTGCTCTGCTTTCTTCTGCTGTTCTAGCTTGTAGGCAGCATACTCATTGCGCTTCTCCTGAATCTTATAGACAACAGAATCTGTATTCTTGGCAGAGATAAGACTCTCCATCATCGTAAATCCTTTACGGACAATATCGAACACTTGGGTAACACCCTTACGTTTCTCCGTCATTGCTTTCTCTGTCAGTTTAGCCTTATTGATAAATTCAGCAGCTTTCTCGTCAAGAGCATCATTCATACCAGACGCACTAATATCAGCCAGAAGAGATTCACCTGCCTGAACACATGCCTCATAAGACTTTCTGTTAGCTTGCACCGCATTTTCCGTATCGGATTTGAGCGTTGCAATCTGTCTTGTAATATTGTTGGCTTGTTGTTGTACCAACTGCAATTCTGTATTTTCAGCCATACTTTATAAATTAAAATGGAGAATCATCGTCAACCTTTGCCTTAACACCATTTTTCTGTGTTTCAGCTTGCGAAGCACCAAATGCTTCTTGTTGTTGCTGTTGTTGAGGTTGGCTGTCAACATCAGCTTGCAACATACCACCAAGACCGACAGGTAACTTAGGATAAGTCTTAAACGCATGCTTGCAAGTCTTAGAGATAAGGAATCCTGTATCAATATCCTTGAAGTACGTTCTACCATCATTACCAGTATAATAACCGCCATATAGAGCGTTAGCCTTGTGGTCTTGACCGCCAAATTTAGCAGAATATTCACACAATCGGTCGATACCTTCACGGTCAAGAACGAAGTAATCGTATGAATTGTTTGGAAGGATAATCTTCACGTAACAAGCAACGATACGTGAATTTGCTGGTCGTGGATAGGTCTTCACATAATCAACAAATTTATGACCGTCACGCTCACCGAAGCGGAAATCATCGCAATCATATACCACTACAGGGTTGTCACAACGAAGAATCTGTCCAGCCCTTTGACGAAGAAGAATCTCACCATATCCTGTATATGTAATCTTAGCCGTATAAGTTGATTGTCGGGTATTCTTGTCGTAGTTGCTATAGCCCATAAGGTAACAGAGTGTCGTAGTTCCCTTTTCGAGAGACAATCCGTTAATCGCCAAGTTCATGAAGGCATCGTGAATATTCAACGATGTAGCTTTTTCAAGATAGCCCTTGAATGAACCGTTGAGAAGTTCATTATTAAACAGAGCCTTCTGCTCTTCAAAGAATACTTCTCCACCCTCTCCGAACTTCTGATTGTACACCTCAATAAACTTATCTCTTGCCAAATCGTAAATCTGATTATGAGGCGTTTTATTTAACTTTTCTATATCCATTTGTATAGATTTTAAAATTAGTGAACTCTGTCAATATAACTAAAGTACGTCTCCACCATTACCGAGCCAGTAGATGTAGGTCTTTCGTAATAATGCGGAATTGTACCTAACTTTCTGCCATCACCATCTTGGTAATTCAGAAAAATAGCTCTAGCCGCCACTTCTCTTGACTTGTTTGCAGTAAGTTCCATCAAGCAAGCGTGTAACTTGCGTTGATGGATTACTGCATTAGCCATTTTTGACGGCATAGATGCTATAAGTTTGTCGATTCTACTCATTCTTTTCCTCTTTGTTTTCGGAAGATGGAGCATGATGTTCGAAGACATCGAAGACCTTAGTTTCGTTAAGACCTACGATGTCGTAATCAATCATAGTCTTTCCCATCGCCTCATCTACGTATCGAAGAGCACGTGCCAACGACTTAGCCTGAACCAAGTAAGTAAAGTTAGAACGTCTCTCCTTATCGGATTTCTCATCAATAGTGATAAACTGGAGTTTTGCCTTGTACCACTTATCATCATCATCCAAGTCAGAGAAGAAAATCTCGCCATAGTTGGTTTTCTTTGCGCTTGTAACGGCAGAATCACCACTAATATAGCAACTCATTTCGTCAATGATAGATGTTTCTGCCTCGGTACAAGAAAGTGCATCAACAACATAAAGTTCGTTGACTACTTTTTCCGAGCCATCCTCCATTGTCTTTTGGTACTTGATTTTTGTCTCATACCAAGTACTAGTTCTTGCTCTCATTACTCACCATCCTTTCCTTCTTCTACCAAAGACGCAAGCTTATCGAATAAGTCCTTGGCAACCTCGCCTTTGATTTTGATGCACTTTACGTTGCCGTCACCATCACCACTGCCACCTTCACCATTGTGAAGTGTTTCATCCTCGCTTTCCAAACGTTTGCGAAGAGCCAAATTCTCGTTGTCGTGCAACAACTTGTCGAGAATCAGCACACAATTTGTCTTCTCAATTTCTGCGTCATCACGAACAACCTCATCAGTATCATTGATGATTTTCACCAATTCATCGTACTCTTCCTTTGTCTCACAGTTACGTGCGACACAACCGATAACCTTAAAACGGTCAATCTCAAAAACCAACTTAATTTTGTCTTTTGCCATAATAGCTACATATTTAATTAAACAATAATAATCTTTCTCTTTCTACTCTTTTCTTTTTGCATCGCTTTACGCTAGCCTTGCAAAGTTCAGTATTATCTCTGTAATAATCTCTTTGCTTTTGCAGTCTTTCTTCACGATTTCTCATATATCTTTCGTGGTCGAGCTGGCTGCGTCTTGATTCACTTCTCATTTTGCTAATCTTCTTTATCCAGACCTAGCATCATCGCTATTGCACCAACAACTGCGAACATAAGAGCGGTTGCAGCAAGCGCAAATAAAATTATACTCATACCGATTATTTATCCATTAACTTTTTGAGTATTTCTTCTTTTTGTTCTCTAGCACCTGTGATATATGCAGTTACAGCAAAGTCTTTGAAAAGCTGACATAGTTCAGCTTCCTTGCCAACAAGTTCTTCGCCTATCCCTGATTTTTCAACAAAATCGTATGCTCGCTTTACGACATCTTCAGGAATGCCGCTTGCAATCAATTTCTTTCTATACTCGCTAATCATAATTCAAAATATTTGATAACTTTCTTGCCGCATACAGCCTTGCTTGTGAAGTTAATTATCTCAGCAGCAACTACAAGAACAAGCATAACAACAAGATAGCATATATAATACATACCTTTCATTATCCAAAAGTTTTTTTAATCTTTTCTATCTTTTCAGAATTTAATCTACGATAACAATCGAAGTAACCAGTTACATATATGGAGAATAGATTCAAAGCTCTCATATTAAAGTAACCATCGTCACAAAAATCCAATATCTTACAAACTAACGCCCAAGGCTCATTTGGGTCTAATCCCATAATTTTCATACGCTCAAAATCGCCTTTTGTCAATGGGTCTTTCTTTAATTCTTCAATCGTTAATCTCGCCATTATACACCTCCCATACTTTGAAAAAAATGAGCCTAGGCAGTTGGCAAAATTTAAGTGATGAATCCTACAAGGATTGTATTGACTATTTCCCGATGGTCGGTCGGAACTGCCTTGGCTCGTTAAACATTGACCTACTCTAAAGACATCTAAAGTACCGATGATAGCCACCAAATTTCAAGAGTGCTACTATTTCTAGCAGTGTCGTACCATTATCGTTCTTGCCCAAGGAACACTATCATCGGTTGGGCTTGGTTATGAAAGAAAATAATATCCAAAGAATAATCGGTGCAGTGCTCAGACTATTACAAAGTGAACCTCACGCAAGTTCCACCGCACCGATTCACGTGAGCATATATAAGGGCAAATGAAAAACTACATATCGAACAATGTAGGTGCATTTGTATCAGCCTCGGCAGCTTTGCAATTCTTTACAGCTTCATTAAAGTAACTATCCTTTAATTCAAAGCCGACACCAAAGCGACCCATCTTAATTGACTGATAAACCTCAGAGCCGATTCCAAGGAATGGTGTAAGAACCTTATCACCCTTGTTACTCCAAAGAGTTATTGCTCGCTCGATTGTTTCAAGTTGTAATGGACAGATATGCTTCTCGTCATTCTCGTCACGCCCCTTAATACCATTAAGTGTTTTAGAGTAATCAATATCCATCCACACTGGCGAAGCGTACTTCTGCCAAGTATCAACAGATATATCACAATGAACTGGGTGTTCATGCTCGCCTTCCTTTCGGAATACCATAAGATAGTCAGGGATGCCAACACGACTCATAGCCGCATCTTTCTTTACTTGCTTATGGAGAAGACCGAGTGCCTTTGTTCTCTGCATTTCGGTTACAGGATTCTTCCAAATCGTTACTCTTGAATGATAAATGAAACCTACTTCTTGGAATGCTTCAAGAATCATACCAGAGAAGTCACGAAGCCCAATATATCCTTCCTTACCTTTTTGGATAGGCAAGTCCATGCAATGAACAGCAACGTTACGACCGCTCCAAAGAACTCTGTATAGTTCTTTAACAAGATATTTGAAGGCAGTAAAGAACTCCTTATAGTCCTTTGAGTTACCCATATCTTCCAACTTATCGGAATATGTGTAAAGTTCCGCAAATGGTGGAGAGAAAATAGAGAAACCTATACTCTCATCGGGAACATTCTGAATGAGCTGTACGCAATCACCTAGGCGAATGTCACAGTTTTTTGATTGATACTTATTATCAACTTCCATCTTCTTTAACTTTATCTGATTATTGATGTTACGACACATAGCTTCGGTCATAGACTCCTGCATTTCGAGGAACTGCTTTTGCTTTTCCTCGAATGATGATTTCACGTTCTGCATCGTATCAAGAGTAATGATGTGGATATTCACCTCATCTTTCTGACCGAAACGATATGAACGTCTGATACCTTGATAGGTAGCTTCAAATGAAAAATCAAGTGAAGCAAACATCTGATTACGGCAGTTCTGATAGTTAAGACCGAATGATGCAATCTTCAACTTAGTGACAAGCACTCTGAACTCGTTATTGGCAAATCCGAGCAACTTATCTTTCTTGTATTGCTTGCTATCACTACCTTTAACCTCAACTGCATCGGGAATCAGCTCACGAAGAACCTTACCTTCCTCATCTTGCCCAATCCAGATAATCCAATTCTCAGAAGAAGCATTAACAATCTCAGCAACTCTTTCAAGACGTTGCTTGATAGTTCTTCTAAGCTCTTTATGGAAATCCGTTGCAGACACTGCCATATCATTAAAGAGAGCACCGTTATCTTTCTTCTCGGTAACGATGTAGTCTTCAATAACATTCATTGGTGGAAGAATATATCCATCATCGCTAAAACCAATATCAGATGGTTTACTGAGCATTACTGCCCAAGTAGAAACGAAATCCCAAAAATCTTGTTGTGCATGACCTTTCAGTCTCCAATCAGATGTAGAACCGCCATCATGAACAAAGTACATCGCAAGCATTTCGTTTCTTGTCATAATATTCAAGAACTCTGCATGATTGCAAAGCTCGGTTGTGTCGTTTGGAGAAGGCGTTGCAGTACAACACAACTTATAAGGTGTATTCTTGAAATCCTCAATAAGAGCGGTTCTTGTCTTACCTGCAAAGTTCTTCAATATTGAACTCTCATCAAGAACGACCCCCCCAAACAGATAAGCATCAATGTTATCCATATTATCATAGTTGGTAATATAGATACCAGCATCCAAGTCCTGGTCGAATGTCGTAAGAGCAATCTCAGTTACTTTGTAGCCGAAATGAACTCCTTCTTTGATTGTCTGACCTATAACACCCAATGGCGCAAGAATAAGAACAGGTTTATTAGTGTGGTTAACCACTTGTTGTGCCCACTCTAATTGCTGGTACGTCTTTCCCAATCCACAGTCTTCAAACATAGCAAAGCGACCAGCTTTCAATGCTCGCTTAACACAATACTTTTGAAATGGGAATAGTTGAGGACTCAAATCACTATCCTCAACGTCAAAACCGCTTTCTTGAACGGCAGTCTGTTTTTCTGAGAGAAATTTCAGATAACCGTCTAATTCTTTTGTATTCATCTATTAAACTGTTTTTAAAAGGATGCTTCGTTTCCGAGGTTTCAAAAGACACACCACATGCCAAACTTACGAGAGGTTTTATTTCCCCTTGGTGCGTTTTCGATTCATACTCTTGCCCAAAGAGCAACTCCACATCCTATTCTACGGCAACCTTAGTCGGCGTAGGGGCGGTTTACATAACTAACTATAAATTTTAAATAAATTATGAATGAATTAAATCTCACAATAACTATTTCCGTCAGGTGGGTAGTCGATTATCTTCCATTCGTTCTTCTTGATATGGATAGCTTCACGAAAAACCACAAACGGCTCACCATTATGACGTTTCTTGTTGTGTGCAACAATCTTATTGATACACCCCTTGGCAGTTATTCTGAACTCCCTGAGAGAATGGGTGTACTTAGATTTTACATCACATACAATCAACTTTTTATCTTCCCAAAATATGAAGTCTGGTTTATAGCTATGACCGCTAACCATCAGTCTTTTATCGTACCGAACCTTTGTTTTGAGCTGTTTCGGCACAATCATATAAAGGGATTTGAATATACTGAGTTTTACTTGTCTGTGAATACAAGAAACTCGTTTATCAGTAAGAAGAATTTGGTGATACAGATATTCTTCTTTACTATCGTACTCAGTACCATCTTTCGATGTGTACTTGTGTTGAATAACCCTAGCAGCAGCCATAGCTAATATTCTTTAGATACGTTGTTCGGATTCCAAACTAGTTGTTGGTAAGCAGCATCACCAAACTTCTGCCATTCTCCTGTCGCAAATTCAACAAGCCAATCATTTGTATGAGCAATCAGACAACCTCTAGTCTTGTTGTCTTTGAACTGACAAGTAATTGACTTGCCATCTTCACCGACATCAACAGACTGCAAGCATTTCAGACCTTGCAGCGTTTTCAAGTGGTCTCTGTGAACCTTTATACTATATATAATCTTCATGTTCTTTTCGCTTAAAAACCTTGGCGGCAGACTAACTTAATAATCTGACCGCCAAGGAAAAATAGCCTAATTTTAAAATTTAATCATTTTCTTATGACAAAGTAAAAAATGCGCCCTTAGATGGTATCGAGCCATCTTCTCTACATACTGGTCGGAGCATTAAATCTACGTATGTAGCGCATTACCTAATTGCTTTAAGGGCAAAACTCAACGACTTATCCCAAGCAGTTGAGAAAAAATAAATTATTTAAGTAAACAAAGCACTTAAAAAGTGCCGATTCCAAATAAAGTACAACTACTTTCACAAGCTGTCATACAAGTATGAAAGATAATTAATAATAAAAAATGTATTGATATTGAGTAGTTCCAGACTGAATCGAACAATCTCTAAGAGAACCAAAATCTCTTGTGCTACCGTTACACCATAGAACCAGAAGCATCATATTCTCACGAACTTGATGCTAAAATTTAGAAAACTAATTAACTTTACCTTATAACCTTATAACCAAAAAAATGAGTGTTGCAGGTGCAGAATTCGAATCTGCGACCTCTAGGACATGAACCTAGCGAGCTACCACTGCTCCAACCTGCGATTTGTGCAGCCTATCTTCACAGACAGACTGCATTGCCATCATTGTCAAATTCAAATTCAAATTTTGTTAATTAAAATATAAACAAACAAGTAATCAAATAAAATATTTATGCAAAAACATTTAGAACTTTGGAGATATTGTCGGATTCGAACCGCCACTATCTCACACGATAAAAAGAGGTATCATCTATTGTGCGAGGTGTGCAAGAATACCACTTACACCATACCCTGCTGTTTTATGTATCTAAAACCATGGAACTTTCTGTCGTTTGTGAATGCCACGATATTAATCGTTTCCGTATTCCCGATACAGCTAGCATTGACGTTCCGTATGACACTCCATACATATTATAAATATCTTACACGTAAGATGGCAATAATACATACTTCGACTAGAATACTACATAGCAAACGATACAGACCTATATTATGCCCTTTGCTTGTGCTGATGTTTCAGCATAGTTCATCGGTATAGTCTATGTAATATCTGTTACTGACTAGTTTTTCGTATGTCGTGCGTCCTTTTCGCCAGGTCACGGCATCCATTGATGCTCTCCGGCTACTTCTTTTCCACGCATACTATATTCTGTGCGTCAATATGTCAAAGAACTCTTCTCTAGCTTTCAGTTTCATCACTTGTAGTGATAATCTGATTCTAAAAGAATTGCGGTTTCAGCAGGATTCGAACCTACGACCTATCGGTTAACAGCCGACCGCTCTAACCATCTGAGCTATGAAACCATATTGGGCGAGCATATAAAAGAAATAGTTAAAAACTCGCCCATCCACCACACTTGGTGATATTAAACAACAAAACTCTAATATACACGATGGCTTTCAAGCAGATTATCTATATCGCTTGCGAGGAAGAATGCAGAGTGACCTATCATGCAGTGTGGTAGCTTTCCGCTCTTTCTCAATTCAACGATGAACGACTTTCCCATACCTATGTATGATGCAGCTTCATCAGTTGATAGCCATTTCTTAGCAATCTTTTCGACCACTACTTTCTTCTTCGGTGTTGCCATTTTATTATTCTCCTATTACTTTTCAAGCATCCTTTGCAGAAATGCTTTTTCGTTTTCTAGGCATTGTACTCGTTCTTCAAGTCTTGCCTTTTCGATTCGTAATTGTGTTGCGTCATCTATCTGACCTATCATTACAGGTGCATCACCTTTTCCGTAGGCGAGCCATTGTAAATCAACCTTTAGGTTAGAGCAAATAGCCATCATAGCTGCCTTGGTAAAATTCTGCTTACCTCTTAGCATCTTTGATAGGTTAGAGCAATCGAGACCAACATCAATCGAAAACGACCTTGTGGACTTATAGTTGCCCAACTCTATAACCTTTGCAACCCTCTGACGAACCTCTTCTTGATTATATTCTATCTTCATTATTTCTCTTCAAATAACTATATTTAACCAAAAAAGTTTGGTGGAACGAAGTTAAATAACTATCTTTGCAGTGGATAAATAGCTTAGACGGTGTTTTGAACTCCGTCCCACCTTTTTCGTCTATCAGTGTTGTAACTGATTAACGATTGCAAAGGTACGGAAATAACCTCAAATAACCAAACTTTTTGAAGAGAAAGTTTTGTTATTCTTGGTTATTTAACCTTTGTTTACGAAAGGTGGCGCATAATGTGTAATTTCTAAACAGATTTTAAGAATTATGAATGATATTGCGAAGAACTTAAAGTTTTGCTTCGATATAAGTAAATTCAAGTCGATGTCTCAGTTTTGCAAGGTGATAGACATAAACCAAGCTAATCTTAATAAAAAGATGAGCGAAAGTAATACAAAGTATTCTTTCACCAAGAATGATATTCAAAAGATTTGCTACAATCTAGGTCTGAGAAAAGAATGGCTAGTAAATTCTGATGGCGAAATGTTTGATGATAAAGCTGCCGTTAGTCCAAGTGACTGGGTTTTCGGTAAAGACAGAACACCTAATATAAATATGGTGAACGAGGATAATGCCCATCACAATAAACAGATTGTTAGCAATAATGATTCGAAAGAAGTAGAGTTGCTGAAAGAACAGATTGAAGACCTGCGCAAGCAAGTAGAGAGCAAGGATGCTCAAATCAAGCAGCTAATGGATTTGCTTGCAAAGAAGTAGGAATGCAAGTAATATGCAAGTAAGGTATAATTTTAACACAATATGGAAACAAAGAAACTATCAGTAAACACTATATGTGTGAGGGGTGGATATACCCCAAAAAATGGTGAGCCGATTGAGCTTCACTTAACGCGATAAGCATTCACACTGAGTATCAATACTTTACGAGATTTAACGAGTAAAATATAAAGTAAAAAACGCCCGAAAAACCCCGTAAATATGATAAAAACTGATAGACTTTGCAAGTAATATGCAAGCTAATAGGAGATAGAATTATGAAGGTTTACGTTGAAGACAAGACATATAAGGTGTATTTCTCCATCACTCATAAGTGTAAGAGATTCTATATATACACAGGATTGCAATCGACAGAGAAGTTTGATGGTATGGTATTTCCTCGTTCAGACAAGTCTGCAAAGGCAAAGACTAAGCGACTGGCAGAGCTATATTCAAACGTGGAAGACTATATACTGCTGCACAAGGGTGAGGACGTTCCGATGCTAAAAAGCCATCTGAAAGAGATTATAAAGGGTGGCAAGGTCGCTGAGAAGAATTTCCTCGACTATATGCAGATGTGTGCGGATTCCAAGAATTTGAAAGCTGGCACGAAGAGAGTATATGATGTGACTATCATCAGAATCAGAAATTTTGATGCTAAGTGTACATTTGATACCATCACTAGAGACTGGCTCGATAAGTTTGTGAAGCATGAATATGATAGAGGGCGAATGCCTAACGGAGTTCATATTGATTTGAGAAATATCAAGGCAACATTCAATTGGGCAATTGATAATGAGATAACAACCCTATTCCCATTCCGTAAGTACGTACTTCCACATGAGGAAACAAGAAAGCGTTGTTTATCTCTAGAACAGATGAGACAGTTGCGTGATGCAGAGTTCCACACTAACCCTCAACGTGAATCAAGGGATTTGTTCATGCTAGGTTTCTATTTGATTGGTATCAATATATCAGACCTTCTCGATTTGAAGCCAACAGACCTTCGTGGCGGCAGAATATGTTACAAGCGCAACAAGACAGGACGATTGTATGATATAAAGGTAGAACCAGAGGCGTTGGAGATTATCAAGCGATACAAAGGTAAGAAATACCTTTTAAAGTATAAGGACAACAGTAAGTTCAATCTCAAACACTTTGAGAGCAATTTGAATTTCAGACTTAAAAAGTTAGGTAAATTCAGAGAATATAGTAAAGAACCGATGTTCCCATATCTTTCCACCTACTATAATCGCCATACGTGGGCAACGCTAGCAAGCGAGATTGATATACCGATGGAAGTTATAGGTAGGGCATTAGGTCATGCGATGTGGGATAATGCGGTAACATCAACCTATATCAAGTATGATACAAAGAAGATTGATGAAGCCAACCGCAAGGTTATTGATTACCTTAACAAAGATTTGAAAGATACAGATTTATAATTATTACAATTAAAAGAGCAAATAAAAAGGGAGGCTACGAACCTCCCTTTCTTGCTATTTATCCGATAGAATTGTTTCTATCTTCTTACGATAGTCAACAGAGCCGTCAATGAATGCGTGCATAAACAGAATACTATCGATTATTGGTACGCTGATAGGCTCGTTGATGAAGTCCTTTGTGACTTCTGAGTTATTCACCAATGCGGAAACAAGACGTTTCTTTTCGTAATTGAAGCCTTGTGTAAATCCTGCGGCGAATGGTGTAAGCGAGTGAAAGAATGGTGTTTGTTCTTCACTCAGATTTTGCAGTCTCTGTTTCAGAGTCAGTTCCTTTGTCTTTTCCATCATTATTTTTCTTTTCAATTTCTTTCTTCATTTTATGCAAGCGTTCAACTTCTTGCTCGTAGAGGTTGTCAATTGCATCAGAATACTTTAGGTATTGTGTAAGGCTCTTCTTGCGCTGCATAAACTCAGCCTTATTCTTATACTTCATACCTTGTATTGCGGTCAGTCTGTGACGCTGCATTTCAAGTTGCAGCTCATCATAAGTCCATACCGTTGTCTGTACCGCTTTTTTCTCATTACTCTGTATTTCCTTTGAGAGGTTAACAAGAGCTTTGTATCTTCTGTTCTCCTCGCTTATTACCAGTTTGAATATTCCCCAACTGAATACGAATCCAAACCAAACGAATGCAACACTCCAACTGCCAGTACAAGCGTTGGATATTGCAAACGTAACACCCAATAACATTTCGGCATAGTAAACATCGAACCATCCGAAACACTTCTTAATCATTTTCTTCATGTTTTTTGTTTGATAAATTATTGTTGAGACGAATATAGAAATCCTCATCACTTTCTCCATTCTGCTTAAAGCTAAGATTGTTCTCTTCGATAAAGTCGAGGATAATCCAAATGCTCTTTTTCCCGAGGTTTCTAATCTTATCCAAATCAGACTTACCATGGAATTTGCGGAGTAAATCGCCTACGGTATATACGTCGCACCATCTGAACATATTCAGAATACGAACAGGAAAGCCACAGTCGTTTACATCTTTACCAAGTATTAATGGTGGAAGTATTGTTCCACCGATAGGAGTATCGCCTTTTGCACGTCTGTATTCATCATAACTAGCTTGTGTTGCTTTTAGTTTCTTCTTTAAACCATCAATCACGATTCTCAAATCTTGATTTGTAGCAATCTCGGCAATGGCGGCATCCTCGTTGTACGTCAGCTTATTGCACGTCTTCTCTACAATCTGTCTGATTCTAGTTGCTGATACGCCATACTTGATTGATAACTCATCATACGTCATTCCGTTAATGATGTCCTTTAGCAACTTAGATTCACGATAGCTGAGTTTTGGAGTGATGTCAAGATACGACATAGCATTTATTACGCCAAAAAGCATACCAACAGCGTTGGCAGCCAGTCTGCCGTTTGCGGTTGCTCTGTTTCTCAACTCGGTAAGTTCAACGTTTATTGCACGCTTGTGCGCTTCAACTTCTTTGAGCTTATCATCTATCATCTTTTCGTTGACTGCAAGCATCTTGTACTTCTGGGCGTATTTCTCAACGTCCTCGCTGTTTACATACAAGATACCATGTTCGCCTACACAACTGCCAATGAGACCTTGCTCGATGTAGTTACTAATAGTCTGTCTAGATAAACCAAGTATCTCGGCAGCTTTATTTCGTGTGATTCTAGCCATATTACCAACTCTTTTATTATTTCAGATTTGAATCTGCTAATCTCAGCTCTAACTGCTGTATAATGTTGTCGATTGTCTTTCCCTTATAGTCAATGGCAATCTCCTTCAATGTTGCAATCTGAGCCATAATATTAATTTTATCCCCTGCTGTCATCATATTCAATATTATTAATTAAGATGCGGTACTTGCAAAGTTGTAGTGAGCAACATAAACATAACCGTCATACATCTTTCCGTAAGTAACCTCTATGAAGTCAAAGATAATATCTCCACAATCCTTGTATGGAATCAAAGTTTCAGTAGGGAACGCTTTGTATTTCGTATAGTGGCGGCTTACTTCTTGCGAAAGCAACTGCTTGAAAATATCCACTTCGCCATACTTTGTGAATACACCTTTGAACTCGTTTTCGTTGTTTATAGCAACAACTACTCCAAGTTCTTTCTTGATACGTACACCATTACATTCCTCATCACTACCTACGGTTGATGTACAAAGAATCCCTTTTATCTCTTCCATATAATTACTTAATTAAAACATCAAATACCCCTGCATCAAGAAGCAGAAGGGAAAAACCAGTCCAATATATTAGACGAAACCAAAAACTAGAACTACGACAACCGCACAAGTCAATGGCAATCAATATCAAAATAAGAACTGCATCTTCTAACATATATCAATTTCTTAAAATGTGAACACTAACAGCCTTGTTTACTGCATTAGGCTGCGACTCATTAAAACTCTTGATAAACTTACGTTCCATTTCATCAGGGAACATAGCTTTTTTCGGTTTCGGCATTGATAACGTGCCTACTACTTTGTACCCCCCCATAAGGGTGATTACACACTTTCGAGTGATTGTTTCTTCTCCAAACATATTATTCTGTTTTATTTGTGTATATTACTTAACTTTCAGAACAGATGGTAAATATTTCTCTACATACTTCTTTCTCAAATATTCTATTACATGGTCGTATGAGCGAAGAAAACCATCATTAATAAGCATTGCAACTTGTCTCTCCATATTAAACAATTCGTATTGTTTTTCTTCTTCTCCTTGCTTATTTCTCATTTCATGTTCGTGCTTTCCGAACACAACATAATTTATCGCTTTTGCTACTTTACACATAGCTACTGGCATAAACTTCTTACTGACAATTTTACCAATAGATGTACCAAGCTCTTTGTACGCATCACCTGCATCATTTCTATATTTCAACATTTGGTCGTACACAAACTTTATAACTTGAACCTCAAATCTTGGATTGAGCCACATTGCAAATTTAACAAAGAGAATAGGGTGCATCCAAGTACCTCCACCTCTATCAGACCTTGCTTTCGATTTTACATACACAGAATTTTGGGTATGTAGATTTTCTTCCTCCATCAAAGCATTGATGAACTCCTTGATTCCTTTGTTATTGAAGAAATCATCAAGGTCTTTCTTCACATACCCAACTTTTTGGGTATCATCATTATGCTCAACAAACTCATTCCATTGTTTGAGCAAGTTTGTGGCATTGAACATACTATCTTTTGTTCTTTGCTCGACCAAAAAATTACCCATTGGTCTCTTCATTACTTGATTTGTAATCATCTTCCCTATATTTAATGATTTATAATTAATATTGTTCCTTATAAAAAGGTTATATGAAACAGGCAATAGACCTCTGAGAGAGTGGTTCTCCCCCTTACCCCCATCAGTCATTGAAACGATGAGAGCTTGGTAGGAATATTCCACTCGAAGTTACATGAACCCAGTATAATGAGCCCCTTCGGTCGGATCGGTTGCCAAATCGTACAGCACCTAATCTAAGCAGCTTTCTGGGTACGCCCAGCCCTGCCCGCCTTCTGCCTTCAGTTCCTGCGGTGTCACCATGCACCTCTTGTGACGTGGGTTTAAAGTCTGTGTAGCCGAGTGTATTTAGCCGACAAGCCACCAAGACTACCTGTCAGACCGAAAAAGGAAGAAAACCCTATCCTTTGTTCGTGTTGCGCTCCGAACTCTGGATAGGGTTTCGTATAGGGAAGTGAATAATCACTCAAATATACTTAAATGTCCGCTGTTTAGTGCGCAACTACTAACAAGCACTGCAAAAGTACGCAATTCCTTGCAAACCACCAAATTAGCTGATTTTTCATTAACTTGCTTTATTATGGATAAATATGGATAATATATATTTAATAGGCTTTTCGGGTATTTGTGACTTTAACCTTTCTAAGGTTTAATTAACACAAAAATGCCCCACACCACCAAAAAATGATGATGCAGGGCGATATGATAGGTATAAAAGAAATGCAATAGGAAAGCCCCACCATTGAGCATCAACGGCAGGGCTGAAATAGAAATATGAATTCCAATAATTGCTTTGCAAAGATAAGCAAAATATCTGAGAACTCAAAGAGATATTGAAAATTTCTTCTGTAAGCGGCTAAAATAGTTCGTTGGTATGATTTATCGGTTCGATAGTTTTTGCGTCATATTTCACAAAATAGGCTGACCCAAACGAATGAGCCAGCCAACTTCTACTTGCCCTTGAATATACAGATTGCACCATATACAGCAAGGATAATGATTAAGTACAAAAACATGATGTTATATATGTTGTTGAATAATTATCTTGATGGAAAATAATCATAATGCACTACTTCGTCATCTTTATATCCTGCATAATATAATCTCCGTGTTCCTAATTTTGAATTTATTTCTCTTGGAACATAATAATATTCACGTGTTTCATAACGACCAGACTTGTAGCTTATTTGTCTTTGGAATATATAATCGTTTAAGACTATATATTTTTCATCAAAACTACCAAAATAAGCATTCAGACCACCTGGTGTAGTCCAATAATCGCCAGCGAAGGATGTTATTGGCACTTTTTCTTTGTTGAGACTAAAATACAAACCATAAGCATTGTATGCCTTGCCTGTGTCCTTACCAAACACTTTACCTCTAATCGCTAATTGGTCTTCGACAGGTTTGTAAAGCACCAAAGAATCTGTTCTTCTAGAATATTCATTCTTTACGATAAGAGTATCATTTCTTAGCGTTCCCTTTCCTCTTCCAAGCATACATTCCCATAGATTATATAATACATATCCGTCAGAAGTCACACTAAAAAACATATCATCGTTTCCGTTTTCCCATACTCCTTCGTAATCCGCCAAAGTCGTTTTTTTATCTTGCGGATTGCCTGGTACTTCATCTTCACGGCTATCACTACTGCAAGCCACCATAGAGAAAGCTGCAATCATAATTGCCATAAACATTAAAACCTTTTTCATTTGTAGTGACTTAACCGTGATGTCGAGGGCTTAATATCTTTTTGTTTTCTTTCCGTTTATGTATTCTTCTTGCCACACCTCATTATAATCTGATATATCGTTTGAATAGTAACAGATTATGGTTACTTGCGCAAGACCCGCATCTAATGATGCTGATTCTTTATAACGAATGTTCCCAGAGCCAATATCTAACGAATACTTCTTAGCCATTTTGACAGCTTCTCTATAGTTGTCTGCTCCATCGAACTCTACACTTTCGTAATCGTCTTCCACGCTACCTTTTACGTGCTGTTTAAGAGCTATCTCGTATTTGGGATATACTGTCTTTCCATAGATATTTTTCATATCTTATACCTTATCCGTGTTGGTGAGGGCTGAAATTTATTGTAGTATTAGAAAATTTCCTCTACTTCAAACTCTACGCTACTCTCCCAGTCGTATGAATCAATATTATCTATATCGTCTGAGGTAAGATAATAATAGGCAGTTATTCTCCATCCATCTATCTCTATAGGTTCACCAGCATACTCATCCTTGCCGAGATGTGAAGGATTTTCGAAAGATGGATACATAAGTCTGCTAGTTGGTTCTTTATCGGTTTCCATTGCTTCATTAACGATTTCAGAGCCGAACGCCAAATAAGCTTGTGATTTACTTAATCTACTCATAAAATAGACTTGACCGTGATGTCGAGGGCTGAATTTTTGTTATGGGTATTGTATGGCTAGAAATGCCAATGTTGAAGTAAGACTTGTGTATCAGACGAAACCGTCATTTTTGCGAAATCTGGTATCGTGTTACAGATTCCGTTTAATTCCGCTTTATTCATCAATTCCTGCGCCTCCTCTTTTGTATCAAACAAAGCTGCATCAGTTCTTGATGAAACATAATGCAAATCACTACCTAAGAATGCAACAATCATGTGTCTGCTATTATAGATAGTTACGTAATACACCTTTCTTCTGTCGATTATTTCTTCTGTAGAGTTTTGTAATTTCATATTTTTCCGCTTATCCGTGCTGCGTAGGGCTATATATTTATATTATTTTCAAAAGATAACGCAATATGCGTCATTATATTGTGTGTAGGGCAGAAATTTTAATCTTTATTTCTGCCCATGGCGCAATCGAACAATGTGCCGATTAGCCAAATTGCTATTAAGAATGCCATAACTTAAACCTCCTCCGTATTATTGTTGTTGTTATTCAGTTCCTTGTAATACTGCTGAATCTCCTCATCGGTCATACCCTTTTCTCGCATTACACGATAGTTGGCAGAACCACGTCTGAAATATACCTGACTGCCATAGACTGAGCGTAAATTGTAATACGCACTTCTTACTAGTTCTTTCGTCAAGACCTTGCCAGTGGACGAATAAACGCCCATCTGCTGCAACATCATAGCTGCATCGGCAAAGTTAGGTGTTGTCAATTCTGTGAAGTCATTGGTACACTTCTTAACCACATTCCATATAGCTTTATTGCAAGGTTTCTCAGCAGCCTCTTTCTTGCGCTTTTCCGATGCCGCCTTCTGTGCATTTGATAAGTCACATTTTCTAGGTCTGCCCAACTTCTTTACAACCTTACCTGACTTTGAGATAAATTCTCCGTCTTGTGCCAACTTCTGCTTGCGTACTTCCAATGCGCTCTGTGTTCGTTCCTGTATGAGTTCACGCTCCATCTGTGCTGAGAATGAGAAAGCGAACAGTAGCATTTCGTCTATCGCTTTCAGATGGCTGCAATCAAGGTCAATGCCCATCTGAACGATAACCAAGCGCACACCACGTGGTTTCAGTTCATCATTTACAAACTTGTTGATGTCGCTCATAGAACGACCGATACGGCTGACTTCAGACACGATAAGTATATCACCCTTATCAAGCATCGGCAACACTACCTTACCAAGGTTTCTATCCTTATAAGATACCTTACCAGATACTCCTTCCTCCTTCACTTCGTGAGTAGCTTTCAGATTGTGACAATTCAACCATTCGTTGATTGTTCTTTCTTGCTGCTCCAATGTCTGCTTCTCAGTAGAGACACGACTGTATATTATTACTTTCTGTTTTGGCTCATCATCATCGGTCATGTTTGCCTTTGCGTTGCAGCTTTTGTCAGAACGGCAAAGGTAGTGACCTTCTGCCATCATGCAGTAAGGGCAATCCTTACAGCCGATGTTCACGATGTCGTATTTTACAGATGCGCCACCTTCATTCTTGATTTCTGTTGTCTTCATTTCTCCTATCTCCTATCCTATCTCTTATTACTATAAACGTTACTTTCTGCTATTTATTATCCACGATAACAGAATGATACATGAAAATCTCTACTTTTACGCTCTTGGTCATTCTCAATCACTCCAAACATATAAGTATCAATTACGTAATCTACATCATTGTTCTTATCATGTTCAATTCTCTTCACCCATTCCTCAACAACATCAGGACACCAAGCATCGCCAAGGAATCTAACCAACAATTTGTTATCGGTTTCCTGTCGTACCAATATTGGCTCGTTGCCGACAAATCCAACCTTTTCTGTATTATCTTTGTTCCAAGAATAATGTCCATCATTGAACAAATCTTCTAACAACTCGTCAATGCCAAGGTCTTTTTCGTTGATAGGGCAATGAGCCGCCTTATCAATACCATCGTCTGCCCACTGTTCCAATGCTATATGAATATCTTCAGGAACTCGGATAATGTCGCTTGTGTTTTCTCCCCACCATTCCTTCTGATAAACAAAGAAACGACCAATATTACCATTTGGGCATAACTTTGCACGGATAGACTTGAATATATCCTCAGTCTTCTTGATGTAGAAACGTCTAGTAGATGGATTTCTATAGTTAGTCAGATACACCCAGCATCTAGTTTCTTGCTTTGAAATATCGCCAAGAATGTTTCTAAAACTACAACTATCACTACCAAAGTTACCTTTGAGGATAGTTCTCTTCAATACTCGCTTCTCTTCTTTTGTAAGTTTGGATAAGCAGTCTTCAATCTCTTTAGTCCACATGATATAATCTCCTATAATTAGTTTGTACGTTCAATTGTCTCAATGTACTGAATAGAGCCACAATCAATGTATTTGTGTGTGAGTACAACTGTACTGCTGCATCCAATAGTAAGTGTTCTATCCTTTGCGTTGCAGTGGAAGAAGGTATCATCATTACCGAAATCAAAACCTATCTTCGTACCACCAACCAAATTGATAGTTCCTCTAAATCCGTGGTCTTTGGCATCACCCAATACCGCTTTTACATAACCTGTATTCATGTTCTTGTCTCCTATAATTAATTGTCAAACACCTTCTCTAATAATGATTTATTACTTTAATTCTTGTTCTACAATATCGAAATTATCCCACGTCTCACCTTCGTTGTCTGAGATATGATAGAATGAGCCTGATACGCTGATTTGGAAATCATCACAATCCAATGAATGCTTATAGCTTTCCAATGTGTTCAGACCTTTGTCTTCCATCGCTTTTCTAGCCTTGTCTATGGTTGAGAATACTTCTGCCTCAACCTCAACTGCTTCACCCAATCCATGTTGGTATGAAGTGATAACTACATATACTTTCATAGCTTAACCCTCTACTTTAATAATTCCACGTCTTACCAAAGCTTTCACGAAATCATCTAGCGATAATTTTCTAGAATAGCATTCGCCACCGCATATTCCGTAATTCCAATTGATTATGAGGTTTTCTTCTGTATGGTATCTAGCAATGCTATTGTGCTTACCTGCAAAATCCTCATAGTGCCAAACTAAAGCAACTTCTATCGTTCCACGTTTCTTTGGGTGAATAAGAAAGCTACTACGAAATCGGTCACTCTCAAACTCGCATCCATAACTCTTCAAGAAACTCAGCTTTTCAAGTGTATCTTTCTTCCACTTTCTAGCCTTTTCATACTCTTCTTTCTGTGCTCGCTTGATAACGTCTTCATCAATAGCATTCTTCTTTGATTCTGCTATCATCAACATTTCCAATTCGTTCATATCTTTACCCTTTCTGTTATTAAATTACACCGATAATATTAATCGGTTCTTCAATACTCGCTACCAATGCAGCATTATTATTCTCTGTAGTAAGGTTATCAACATCTAAGTAAATAACCTCTGGTAATGAAGTCTGTTTCATATTGATTAATGTTTGAAATTTGTTTCGATAAACATTATTTGATGAATATCCAAGACGATAGTATCTTTAAGAAATGAGTCGTTAATTATAAGTAGCTCATTCGTTCCGTCTACTCTATACTTGCAATTATTGAAGTCTATATGAAAACGGACATCAGGGATTGCAATATGAATTACCTTACTTTCTGCTTTGGCTACCTTGATAGCCTTTCTTAATTGATTTACGTTCATTTTACGATGTATTAAAGTTTGTATATGTTATTAATTCACTCATTCTTTTGCTCCGTGGAGGTGGCAAAGGTAGTGTGTGTACTACTTTGCCAACACCACATAAGCAATCGCCTACAGCTGTAGGAAACGGCTTGTTTGCTGCAATATCCAACCGCATATTGTCCGGTGGAATATCCAAGCATGAAGGAACACCGATAGAGATAGCCACAACCTTTGCGGTTGATACTATTTCTTTGCGCTCTGAGACGTTTTCATTTGCCAATGGTGTAATTGTCCGCTCGGTGCATTTCTCGCTCGCTTGATGCTCGTTTGGCACGCTATCCAATGTATCATCAGATACTGTAATCTCTTCCTTGCTTGATACCAATGATTTCTTTTGCTGCTCCTTAAATAGCTTTTCCAATTTTACACCATCCTTAAAGAAGAAAGCGCATCCACGATAGGAATTACTCTTTGTTCGCTTTTCATCGGGCATAAACTCTTTGCAGAATCCCGACAATGTAAACAGTTCTCCACAGAATATAATCTTATTGTTTCCTGCTGCAATAACCTCTGTGCCATCAATGAAGGTTAATTTATCGCCTACATTTACACCGATAGCATCAAAGCTAAACTTATTGCTAGGCTTATCCAATGATACTACCTTTGCAGGTTTATTCGTTTGCTCTGTTTTATCCTCTGTAGCGCACTCTTTTTCCTCAGTTGTAACATTATCCACCTTTGCAGGGATAACGTCTTCTGAAGGCTCATTTGTGCGCTCATTTGCACGCTCTTCCAATACGTCTATATCAAATGGTACGTATCTAGTATCTACTGAATAGCCTCTACCCTCATATACGGCTGGCATAAGCAAATAGATATTGCCAAGACTATTTGTTGCAACTGCTGCATGAGAAGAAGACATACCGAGATATAAGGTATCAACACTATCGAAAGCAACAATAGACTTAATCATAAATGATACATCATCAATGGTATGCTGCAATTTGTTTTCGATAGCCAATTCACGCTTGCAATCATCATAAGATAAGGTAATCTTACTTTCTCCAGATAAGCCGTGCAAACTAATAGTATTTGCACCATCTTTCTTTGCAACCTTACAGAATTTCTTTATCTCATTCCAAGCGTTTTTATCAAAGTGCAAAGCGAGTTCATTTGATACCTTTGGAAAAACACTCTTCCAATTTGGGTATCTGCCAATGTAGCCGATATTGGAAACAATACCATCAAACTCTAATTTGTTGCATTCCTTACCATTTACACTTTCCTTTGTGGCTGTAACACTATAGACTTCTCCCTTCTTCATTTTCTTGCACATCAAAGCAAATTTCTTTGGGTTGATATAGAAGTTTGATAAATCTCCCGAATGTTCCAATACCTTTGCAGGAAAAGAAAGCAATTTGTGCCCATCGCTTGCAACCAAACAATTATTAGCTGCATCCAATATGATATAGTTCATAACAGGGCGCAACTCATCATCGGCAACAAATTTGCAAAGCTCGCTCATTCCTTTGCTTACTTCAAAGGTAGCCTTTCCCAATAATTCGCCCGACTCTTCAAATACAAATTGCCTTGCATTTCTGCCAACACTCGCTAGCTTTTCAAAGACTGAAACAAAATAGAAGATATTCTTCAAAGGAAAACTGCAAGTATATGTACCAACACTAACAGTTACCTTTTCGTCTTCATTTTGCTCATTACTAAAATTGAACTCCTTATTTAACATATTAGCAATCTCGCTTGCAGTATATGAGCCGTAATCGGCTACCTTTGCCATTTTCTACCATACTGCAAAAGCTATCTCATACAACTTGTTTAAGATAGCCAAATTCATTTCTTTGTCACTCATATTAGTTACTATTAAATATACATATCCAATTCCTTTTCCAATTCTTCTTTGTTGCAATCAGGAAACCAACTGCAAATGGCATCAATTGCCCACATATAGGAATTTGCTCCATCATCAAACAATATCCAAAACATTTCAGTGTATTTGCTAAAATTACGATTAATATTGTGCTCTTTGTACCATTTAATGGTACGTTCATATTCGGCTACCAATTCATTTTTGGTAAGCATTCTAATTTCTTCTGTAGTCATAATCCAATTGTTAAAAGTTACACTTCGTAAAATTGCCCATAATATTTTCCCCAAGCTACCAAAGACAATCGCACACCACCATTTTCAATCGGTGATACGCTTATCTTTTCACGCTTGATACGTTTCAGACGTTTATCAAACTTGCAATAAAAGCGAATAAATCTATCTTTCAACTCGCTTTCTTTTTGCTCGCTTACATGTTCCAAGTGAAGGCTATTATATTCAGCCTCTAGCCAACTCTTAATATTTTCTACATTTGCATTTTCTATCATATCCACTTTATTTAAAATCTAAATTTCTTCAATAATCAATATTCCAGATACTTTGCCTGAGTTCATAAACTCATTAAAACTATCCAATATACGCTTATCATTAGTTACATTTTCTCCAATAACCAAAGGGCTATTAGTTATTGTTTCTCCAACTGAAAACAGACTATCAATTGCTATTTTCTTGTTTAATGCTTTCAAGTCCTTTTTTGAACTGATAAATAAACGATGCTTTTTCATTTTCTTTTCTCCTATCTTTATTTGTGCCGTGCCAAATCTCGCTTTTGGAGGTAGTCTCTAACTACTCACGGCTATAGTAACTTTTAAGCAATATATTCAATTAATTTCTTTTTGTAATATGATGTAAAAGCACCATCCAAATACTTTTTGTCTTTTGTGTCTATATACTTTAATATCCGTTTTGCCTCATCCCTGTAAATGCTATCTTTGTGCGGATGATGGTAGTCTATAATATCACTTATTAAAGATGTTATTCGAAAATCTCCAACACTCTCTGTATATTTTCCATATCCATAAGGGTATTTGTGGCAACTATCCAAATATCTTATAATAACAAATTTCTTCAAAGCTATCTTATTCATATTTTTCTATTTTTAGCCGTTTATTTACTTTATATAGCCCTATATTTTCCCACTTGATAAAGTGTACCAAAGGGAAAATATAAGGGCACACACCCTATATTATTTAACCCTCAAATTTGGAGATAGTACTAGTTATTTCGCTAACAACTTGCAGCAGACTATCCAAATATAAGGTATCATAAACCAAAGTATTTTTGAATGTAAAATGCAGTTCAAATTCTTCATCATCGTGCCAAACATCGAAATGTATTAAGCCTTTGTCACACTCGCAAAAGTTATTATCATATTCATGCACGCCATTATAGGTTATTTCTTCGCTAACTACATTTGCAGTAATACCCAAAGCACGAAGTATTATAGCTAATTTCTTTAAATTTTTCATATTGCTAATTATTTAATGTTACTTATTTTGTGGTGCAAACTGAATCGAACAGTCTAGAGATACCGGCTATCTTTGCACCTATCCAATATGTTTTATGATATTGTCTTTTTGCCGTAATATCGCAAATTAAGCATTTCCTTTTGGCTAGTAAGTTTGCAGCCACACAATTTGTTATTTGTGCTGTAGTCTGCACCAAGCGCACGCAAACGGCTGCTAGTTGTAGCCGTATTAAAACCACCATCGGAAAAATACACCTTGCCACGTACTTTTGCATATATATATGTATCATACAAGCGTACAAATACATTTGCACCCTTAACAATTACTTCTGTATTACTTTCTCTGTAGTTAACTTTATTATTTATAGCGTTAACCATTCTTTGCTCTATCTTTCTCATTTTATTTGCGTTTTAAAAGGTTATTTACTCTTTTACGTATTTGTTCCAATTGCGCCCTACAATAATGCCTAATACGTAACTAATGATGCTAAAAACGAAAGGTATTGTTATATCCATATCCAAATTAATCTTTAATGTTACCAATTTCCAGAGTTAATGATGTAGTATCTAAAGATGTTAGCCTATCGACCTTTGCAGTAACTTTCAATACTACCATATTACTAGAATTTTCAAGCACACAGAAAGAGTTTATAAATCCTTTGTGTACCATTTGAGTATGCTTTTCAAGAAGGCTACCTAAGCTAATATTTGCTTTTTTAGCCTCAACTTCAAAAGTGAATGCATCATTAAAGAACATTATATGGCGATAATTCGTACTTATCCATTTTGTATTTGTGTTCATATTCTTATATTATTTGTACCTTTGCACCCACATAAGCGAGTGCAAAGGTTATTGTTATTACTTGTTTACTATCTCATTAATTTTGTTTGCCGTATCAATCAAAGAATAAGATTGCCCAACAAAACCGCCTCCGTACCAATTGGCACGATAAACGGAAAAGCCCAAATCATTTGCACGCTTTTTGGCAATTGCGTACAATTGATTTTGGCTCAAATTGTCGTTTCTCATTTCTTCGTCAGTAGTAAAAGCGAGAAAATGCACTACATATCGGGGATTTCCGAATATATCATTATTCACACGGCAAAAACCAATACCATTCACCACTTTATAACTATTTCTATAGCTTTCAATTTCTTTATTTGTCATATATAGCCCTCCAATTAGTTTAAGTTCAAATTATCCTTTGCAGTATTAATAATAGTACAAGCGAGATAAGCACAAGCCTGCTTTCTTTCTTTTTGAGTTGGCATTTCTCCATCATGCTTAAAATGATACTTTGCAGACTTGAAAACTAAATCTTTCAAAGTATCATTATTCATTAATCTAACAACACTAACAAATTTGTTAGCTTTCAGATATTCCTCAATAAACTTTGTTATTTCACACTTAATATCGTAAAATTCACGTGTATTGTTTACGTACAATACCATTCTTTGTGCGTTCAAAGACAATTTCTCAAAAACTACCATAAGATAAATATTTAAAAGTTACTAATTAATTTTGCTAATTCGGAAAAAACTAATAACTTTGCAGCCGTCTTAAGTAAGCAAGTTATTTCGATTTTTCGATTTAATTTGATTCGCCCACTACTTTTTTAAGGTAGTGGGTTTTTTGTTTTAGTAATAACACTCTTCTGTTTTTGTTGCTTTCTTGATATTCCACACCTTTAATTGGGTATCAAATTCAAGAGTGAACAATGCAACAAAATCGCCATCTTCTAGAAATGCACGAAACATACTACCTAATGAGTTATTTGTGCCAGACTTACGAATACCAATTGTTAATGCGAATCCGTACTTTTTGCCGTTGCAGTTGGCAAATTCTTTCTTTATGGTATCAATATCAATTTTCATATCAGACTCTATAAATGAAGAGCCATATTGAACACTATAAACTGCTGCAAGTCCTTTTAAAACCTTTGCAACCTCTGAAAATTTGCTTGTTGTAATCATATTGCTTTATTTTTTAGTTACTAATTTGTTCCCTTTGCAAGACTCGAACTTGCAGAAAAGCCGATGTTTTCGCCTGCATCTAGTATGGATATATATTCCTTTGGTTTTCATTTATCATCTAATTTATTTCGCTACTCTAACTTTTCGCTACTCACTTTAAGATGTTTCAACGCTGAATAATGTACTTTGCAGCTACATTCTTTATAAAGGGATAACCGTTATAATTACTACCTTATGTTATTTTATTGTTGGCTAACATAAAAACCGCTTAATACTACTATATCGTATTGTTACACTAACATTTGTTAGGTTTCTGATAACGATATTAAGATAATGCCTATCTTACGTTTGCGCTATCTGTTATAAACAGAATCACGGCTGCAAATAGTAAGCGTTTCATTATCACGCTAACATGTAAGTAAATCAAAGAACGAAGCATTGTTATATAATGGATTCCTATGCCTTAAGTAAGCATCCTTATTTCTTAAATGCGATGCAAAGATACGGCTTTTTTCTGTATCTGCAAAACTTTTAGGCAAAAAATTACCATTTTTCTCGCTTTTTTCTTGAAAATAACTGCATTTTCTTAAATCGTTACATAAAATGCAATCTCCACTTTGCAAAATGATAGGTTAAATAGGGGTTATTGGTTGCTTTTATATGTTTTCCCTATCTTTGCACCTTTGCACCCTCATAAAATCACCTTTGCAGCCGTTTTCTTATAATGTAGTGGGCGCGCGTACCTTATATATAGGAAAAAAATCTAAAACGCTTTTATTTGCCGTTTATAGGCTTTTTCTCGCTTGATAGATAGAAAGTATCTGTTTTGCTGTTTGAGTATCTTTGCAGCCGTTTTCTAGCTTGATAATATATGATAGTACTATATTTCGTTTTTGGTGCGTTTACAGCCGCTTATATTGTACGTTTTAGTTATCTAGATTATTTCTAAATAAAGTTTAATGTTTGGTTTTTCGCTCTGTTTGTACTCGCTTTCTGTTTTTGTTTCTTATTTAGATTAATTCTAAACTGAAAACTTTTTGGGAATTTCGAGTTTTTCAGCACCTTTGCAGAAACGTTCTATCTTTTTACTTTTTATTTCTTTGCTTTTTCTCTTATTTTGGATAATTTACAGAAAACGAAAACAGAAACGAAAAAGCCGATTTTTGATGTGTTTTTGCCCGAAAACGTTCATTTTTGTCGCAAATAAAACGCTGATTTTCAGTGAATTATAGGTGTATAGGGCAAATTACACCCCACCCCACCCGTTTTTGGCACTCGCAGGGTGGGTCAGCTCTTGTCCGAAAATTTTTTATTTTTTTATTTTTTATTTTTTGTAAAATACTCTGATTTTTCAAATTCCGCTTTTCTACCGAATTTTGAGCATTTTCCAAAACATCATATCTACTTTTGATTTTACATAAGTTTTCGAGATATTCATTTTCGCTTATTTTCGTGCGTTATGGAGCGTTTTATGCAGCTTTGCGGTAAGTTTATCGCCATCGTATTTTGAACGTCTTAGAATACAATTTTCGAGTTATTTTCGTTTTTGCGGAAAAGTAAGGTTCTTCTCTGATTTAAGGTTCTTTTTTGATATATACGGATTGCAGTTTTGTGTGATATTGATATGGGGTTGATGCGAAGCCTTTCTTCTTAGGGGATGAGTATATAGTTTACTATATACAGGGGTTGACATCCCCTACTACGGCTGCGCGCGAGGGTACAATGGCTTATTTACGTGTTATTATTATATGGGGATTGTGTGAAATGTTAAATTTTCAATATGAAAAATCTGATTTATACGGATAACCGATATTTAATGAGAGATATGGGGAATTTAGTACAATTTTGCAATTTGTTAAACTATGTAAAGTTCATTTTTGGGTTGATTTTTTGGTGTATATTTGCAGCATAAATGTTTGATTTACGAATTACCGACTTTGGAATATGGCAGAAAAGAAATTCTACATACAGCGTTACTTGAAGTCCGAGCAGGGAGCTTGGAAGGCAGACGGATTGCGTAAGAGTCTGGAGGATGATTTTGGCGACGGTTCTGTCCGCTACAAGTCATTGGACGGATTGAACTCAAAGGGTAAGCAGAAGGGCGTATATACCGAGAGCTATCCTGAGAGTGACGCATTGAGAGTGTTCGTTGACCCGAATGCTAGACATGAGAGCACCAACGCTACGTTGTCAGTCTGCGTGTTCGGGTATGATGTTGACGGAACAACCGAGCTTTCCGTTACTGAGCAGATAAAAGCTGCCGAGAAAGCATGGGATAGTCTGTATGCTTACTTGGAGGGTGCGCTTATCTTGTGGTATGACGATTACAGACAGAAGAAAGCGTTGTTCTTGGTACAGGATGCTACAGAGCCATCAACGGACAACATCAAGAACATTCCGTATCTGCTCTGTTCTGTCAAGTTGGTAAACGTCTTCGGTCAGTCGTTTGATGGTGACAGTACCACGATTGAAGATTGGTTGAAGAATGGCGGAAAATAGAAACAACAGCATCCACTAGGCGGTAGGACGTGTCTCTTAGATACAAGTCTAGGCAAACAGAAGGTTCGAGTTCCTTCTACGGTCGGTGGATGCTTTAAAATATATGCGAATTATGAACAAATACAAGACATCAATTGAGGTCAAGGGCGAAAACATCAAGGCATTGTTCGACTGCCCTATCGTTACAGACATCAAGAAAGCAACCGATGCGGTCGATGATGGTTTGGACGTTACCGATATGCTTTATAGCGTTACTGCCGTCAATATGGCAGGTGCTCATAAGCAGGTGAAACGCGGTTCTGTATTGGCGCAAGACGTTTGCGGTCATTGGGAGATTATGACTGCCGATGAATGGGAGTTGAGGAAAGACGATACCATTAGCGATGGTTCATCCGAGGGGTTGTAATCATTTAAAAGTTGAGAATATATGCGAATAAAGGAAGAATCACTTGACAGGGCGTTAGAAGCAGCATCGTTGCAGACGAAGGGATTGCCGAAACGCTACACGGATGGTAAAGACCCATTCTGGATAATGGCTGTTGTGCTTGTTCAGAAGCGCAATTTGGAGGAATGCTACTGCATTTATCAGCAGAATGCGGACAAATACATGAAGCTTTTGCAAGACTTCGGCACACCGAGTCCTATCATGTCTATCAAGAGCATTCATCCTTATATGTATCTTGATGAGGCTCAGTTTTTGCCGAGCGGATGCATCGAAGCAAAGAAGAACTTTCTGAAAAACGAGCTTGGCGAAGACCCTATGGCTTATGAGGTCGATGAAATGACGGAATCGGACGTTAATCACGCGTTATTGGAGATTGCCATTGATAAACAGATGAGAGCTGATGAGGAAAACAAGAAAATCAACGTACTCAATGAAGGAAGCGATTTGGATGGAACGAGATTTGAGGACATTGAACGTCAGAAGTTCGAGTTTGAGTTAGCTGAAATGAGGAAAGATGGATGCTCTAAGAAGGAAATAAAAGAGTTCATTGACGAGTATAATGCCAGTCATAAGCAGAAAGTTGACGATGAGCCATACATTTCAGAGGAAGACCGCATTCATCAGGAAATGGAATCAAAGGACGTTGAGAAAACTCCCGAATGCAGTATTGAAGGTGAGTTTGATGCACCTGAGATAGACTATGATAAGCTTCATGAGGAATCAGAGGCGTTCAAGAAAGAACAGTTAAAAGTTGCCAAGCGCAAGTGGAAGCGCGCCTATGATGCCGATTCAGAGAAGCGTGACGGAAGAGAGTTCGAGAACGAATTTGGCGAAGATGAGGAATGTGAGACGTTGCAGTTACCGAATAAAGAAGCCGTTCCTGTAAAGCGAAAACCAGGCAGACCAAAGAAATCGTCATTGGATTACACTGCTAGCAAGCGCGACACGACAAAGAAACGCGGTCGCAAACCATCATCAACTAAAAAGTAACAGATTATGACTAAATCAGAGTTTTTGAATAACGTGTTCTTTGAGAATGCAAAAGGTGATTTACCTATCATATATATAACATCAGATGATGATGTTGTAAAAATCGGTGGCATTATCAATGCACCTATGGTTGGCAGAATTTATTTTAGTGAGGTCAAGAAAGCCATCACAAAGGATGATTTGCTTGCCAACAAAGAGTTCATTTGCGCAAGTGATGATTCTGAAATTCTTATTGATTTCGGTGGCTACAGACGTGAGACACTTGGTTGCTATATCGCGATTGATGATAGTTGCATTAATATTATTGAGCTATGAGGAATAACCATCACAATCCTAATAAAGTGCCGCCGTTCAAACCAGACCCAGAACATTGGACTAAGAAGGTTCATTCATGGAAGGCGAAGGTCGCATACGAGACTGGGGATGATGCTTGGGAGTTTCTGAATCAGAATCCGAAGTTACGGGCACAAGGTATGGCGGTGTATCGGTGTAGGATATGCAACAAATATCATATAGGGCACAAGAACAACAAATAAAAAATATAAATAGCAATGATAGTAATAAAAATCAAAACATGGAAAGACTGGAAGAAGGACTTTCTTGATTGGGTGCAAGCACCTCGACGCAGTACTTGCAAGGATTATGTAGATTATATGGAGGCTTTGCAAAATCGTGTTCTCTACAAAATAATAGCCGATACTTGCGATAAATACGACAATATGCGTGAGAGGCAAATCCAAGACATCACAGAAGCAGTCGAAAAATGCGTGGCTGAGTGTGCTAAAGAAGCACGCAAGTTAATCGATGAATGCCAGCCAGCAAAATTCTTCTAGGGATGTACTCTCATTACAAATAACACAAGCTCTACACATAACAAGCGCAGTCCGCGTTATTTTAAAACATAAATAGTTGAGAATATGAAAAAGTTTTTATTAGTTGCATTAATTGCAGTGGTGTCTCTATTGGCATCATGTAGCAGAAATCTGAGATTTCAAGAAGACAATCGTGAGTTGTATGACACTATTACGGTGTACTCTGTTGACAAAATCGTAGAAACGTCTGGGAGTAAAGACAGAATCAGTACAGAGACTTATTATCTTGTTGCTACAGACAAGGGAGCGTATCGTATAGATTTGTACGGAATATGGGGTAATCCTCAACTTGTTGGAGTTATAAAACAGAATAGAACATATATTGTTGAAACAAAATGGTTCGATGCTCCAATTCTTAAGGAATACAAACGTATAACTAAACTGATTCGTGAATTATGAAGAAGAAAGGATATTACGAATACGAAAACGGAATTCACCATTTGAAACTTTGGGTACACATCGGAAAAGACTTGAAAGAGCTGATAGATTCCTGTTTTGACAAATGCAAGGCTCCCGATATTGATTACGGCGGCGTTACGTATTACGGCGGCGTTACGTATTCCGATGCTGTCAGAAAGAGCGACAGAAGGCGCGGCGTTCTTGTATCGTTTCCGTGCCAGGTTATGTCGATGAACTATTGCTGCCATGCCATAGAGGAATATACTGACTTGGAACACGGCGGCGAGCCTTCTGCCTACTTGATGGGTTGGATTGCGTCTTGCATCAACAAGGCTCGTTTGGGCATTGGAAATTTCGTTGAAATTAAAGATAAGGAGAAATAGATTATGGATAAAAATGAGAAATTGAAACTTGGGGACATCTTTCTCGCGCCAAAAGAGTTTTTCCTAAATAATTCCGTCGGAAATGTAAAACAGAAAATAGAGAGTTATGCGGAAGTTAGAAAAGATGGCAGGGTTATGTGCGCGGTTGTTGAGAATATAGATTCTGTTTTTCCCCATGAATCAGAATATACAATCGCTATAAAACAAAAACACTTTGCACCTCCTATTAGGGTTGGTGTCAGCAAGGACTATAACTTTGACTGTATTGAATTGCTTTCTAAAGAAGAGATGAAACTTGTTGGTGTGCTTTGGTTTTATTTTGGGGCTTAATATAGGAGGAATAGCTTATGAATTATGATGATACTTACATAGGAACTGTGTTTCTTGCACCTGCGTCATATCTTATCGAAGAACTCCAAGAACAAGAAAAGGAAGTTTTCAAAAACAGAGTCTTTCAATATGACAATCTGGTTTGCGGAATTGTCGATAAGATAGACTCTAAACGCGGTTATGTTTGGGTAACGTTCAAAGTTCCAGACAACAACTACGCCGATTCGGGAATAACTCTAGCAATAGACTTTAAAGCTAATTGGTGCAGGTTTTGTGTCGTTAAAGGTGGAAAGAGATTCAGTTCCTATCAGTTTCTCTGTCTCAAAGAGCGTGATATTATAGACATAATTAAAAATAAAGATTATGATTAGAATAGAAGATATTAAGGTAGGATTAGAGTTTGTTCTTCCATTTAGAGAGGATGAGTACGAAGAGGAGGTTAGAAGAGACCGTGAACGTCGAATAAATGGCGAAGACTGTCCTCTATTTCCAATGTACAAAACAGATTTAGAGACTCTTGATGAATTTCAAAAAACCATTGTAACCGCCATTCGTCCTATTTTTAAGGTTGCAGGTAGTCCGAGAGAGTATTTTGAGACATCCTCTGAACCTCGTTCTTTGGGAATCTTCGTAAAAGTAGCTTGTAACAAGATTAAAGATAAGGTATTTTACCTTTCAACTAAAGATATTATGAAACATGGCGAAATTTTGAATAAAGAAAATCTTGAACCAAAGATACACGAGTGTTCATCTGCTGAAGATGCTAAAACATTCAAGTCTATCACCGACAAGATGAGTGATACATACAAGCGTAAGAATCACGACTATGGAAATGCTTTTTCCGAAATGTATGATGAGCTTGGTATCAACTACGGCTACGGAAAGATACGAGAGAAAGTGAATCGCATCAAGACGTTGAAGGATAATGAGGCGCAAGTCGCTAATGAGCCATTGGAAGATGCTCTTCTTGACTGCGCTAACTATTGTATCTTGACTTTGATGGAATATCAAAAACGTAAGGAACATGGAGCAGACTAAATACACTTGTAAGGATTGCGTATTGTTGAATGATGAAGATTCTGAGTTCCCATATTGCTTGGGCAAAGACTTATATACAGACGCAAATCCTGACGATGATGCTTGCGGAGACATTATTCCGCTGGTATATACTTGCAAAGATTGTTTCTTCTTCAAGGATGGGGTTTGCAATGACCCTAATGAGATTAGGTTTACTTCTGAGGAGAATCCATCTTGCATTGGTTTCGAGTACAAAACGATTGTAGAACAAAAATAAATATATAGTTATGGCTAGAATTGCAAAAAAGAAGACTGTTGACAACAATGCAGGTTTGCTTAAAGTTGTTGACGGAATCAACAGAAAAGATGTTGAAAGCGTTACCGACTTCGGTCATTTCTTCATCGTAATTTTGAAGGATAGTGCTATTTTCCACACACACATTGGATTTGAAGCACGTTTTAAGCGTTGGGGCGGTGTTGATATGGAAGGACACGCGCTTACCACTACAACATTCGCGTGGCTTGAAAATCTTGTTGCGATGAAGAAAGAAGTAAAGGGGAAAGAGAATGATATTTTCCCTGAGACAGATGTTACTTATCAAGATATGCTTGATAGTATGGTTATCATCACAGAAGCCAACATTACTCATCCGATTACAGCGTTCACTGATGCAGATGATGCAGCAAAATTTGCAAAAGAAAAATTTGATTACATCGGTCGTATGCAGAAAGAGTTGGAAACTGTAATGAACACTCCAGTTTCCGAAGAGACAGAGGAAGACTTGAAGAAGAACTTTGAGCACGGTCAGCAAGCAATATTGGCAGAGCAAGCAGCCGAGGCTCTTAATCAAGGAAAGGAATAGCTTATGTATAATGAATGGTATATTGAACTGAAATACGGACTATTCCGAGATTACAGGATTGTAAGGATGTGTGATGCTAACGGAGTGAAGCGAGACGGTATCTTTATACCATTCATTCAGAACGGAATAAAATGGGATGGTGTAAAGGTTAAGAATCCTGTTCAGTATCTAAAGCCGATTTGGGCTGCTGCCGATGGTTCTAGATTGCACAAGTTAGTTCCTATGGTTTCTGTGGATTTCAGGCAGAAGATGGAAGATGCAGGTGTATTGTCACCAGATGATAAATACCCTTGTGATACGGTAGGTTACGTTTATAAAGATAAAAATAAGATATAACGGATATGGTGTACTTAGGTAATGATACAATGAATAAGGTAGAACGGATGGTTTGCGAACAAGTGAACACAGCTATGAGTACCGAGGATAAAGAAGGAGTGAATGTTGATGATTTATATGTCGGCAATACTAACATTCCTTTTGCGAGAGCGGTAGCAAGGAACTTTGTTCTTGACGTTCTACACAATCGCTACGGATTTTCCTATGCCGTTATCGCACAGCGCGCGGACATCAACGAGAAATCTGCTATGCGATGTGTACGCAAGTGTCACGAACTTGTCGGGTACGACAAGACCTATGCGTATGTGAACACTTTAATTAACGATAGATTGAGAGAATGGTATGGGGAATAGCAATGAATTATTGACATTGAAGCGCAATGCTCTGAGATTGGGATTGTGCGGAGAATATAAAGGTAGATGGGATTCTGCCGCGAGTAAGCGAGAATTGGTAAATATGGCTCTTGATTCAAACGGAATTGAGTTTATGGCTGATTCTATTGCTTTCGGCTGGGGATTGTCAAAAGAGTACCTTTTGAAAGAGTTTGGTGAGTTTGCCAATGGGTTCTATCAATGTAACGAGCATGGATATACTAGTGAAATGTATATAGGTGCTCATGGAGTTGTCAAAGCTCGCTCTACGATTATTCTTGTCGCGTACTGCAAGGATTTGGAAATTGAAGTTCCTGAGAATATGGTTACTCGCATTTACGTGTGCGGAAAGAGTGAAGTCCGCATCGAATGCAAAGGAAAATGTGACCTTATAGAGTACGGAGAAGACAACGATACAAAAATAATCGGATATGATGGCGAAAAAGTGACGCTAAGAACGATTTGTGTATCAGAGTGGAATAGTTGTAAGGACGAACAAAAATAATGCCTTACAGCTTATTTAAATAGCAAAGTTTGGTAAAAGAATATTTATATTATTTTCTTATTTACAAAGTGTACGGCGGTACACAGACATAAAGTGTAATTTTACTTTTTATATTAGTTAAGGTTTAGTTAGATTTATGTTGATTAAAAAAGGGCAAGTTCAGTTGTGAAACCAAGCTTGCCCTAATTTTATATATAGAACACTGAAAACTAATTCATGAATACCTTGATACCGTTTCTTCCTTGTTTGTGACCGCCCTTTACACAGCTAGCCAAGGTGTCGCGAATATCAGTAAGTATTGTTGTCTGCAATCTCAATTCAATGAGTACAGGACTGCTTGACGTGTCTTGCGTTATTGCGCTGATACTATTGCCGAGCTTCTCTAGAAGAGTATCGCGGATGATGCGGACATCAGCTTGCTGAGTGGCTACATAATATCGTAGGCTGTTGAGTATCGATTCCAACGCCTGTGCGGTTGATTCTGTTACAGACTGAATACCTTGCTGCAAAGCAGAGATATTTGAACTGCCAGTAGGCTTTACATTGAGAACATCCATCAAGTTCTTTGCATACTCATTGAATAATGCAAGGTTCTTGTCTTTCAGTTCCTTGATACCTTCGAGTTCTTTCTTGGTAACATCAAGACCATTGTTTCCACCTTCGCTGCCCTCAGATACCGCTTTATCGAATGCTTCAAGAATAGGCTGAATGTACTTTGATGTAGCTCTATTCATTAACTGCTTGGTGAGCATTGTATTGAAATACTCATCAAACTTATTGTTGAGTGCTTCAAGTGCATCACTGCCCTCATTGAAAGCATCTACCCACGCTTCCGAGAAAGCTTCAGCAGCAGATTTATAGTTAGACTGAGACCCGAAACCGCCAAGTGCTTCTGTCATAGACTCGCCTAATTCTTGGATGGTTGTGCTCAAATCATCAATCTGCTGTTCCCATTCCTGAATCTTACCTTCATCAGGTTTCTTGCGACCGCGCTCTGCGTTAATCATTGCTTGATACGCTTTCTGTTCCTTTTTAAGGGCATCGACCGATTTTTGGTTGTATTCATAGAGCCTTTGGGTGTCAAAGGCATCGTCCATACTCTTTTTAAGCTTTTCGTAAGCGTGTTGTAAGGAGTTTATAGCGCGTTCTTGGCGTGCAATTTCCTTATCAATCTTTCCTTCGTTGCTAAAGAGTTTAGCAATGCCAGTAAGCGCGCCCATTGCACCAGCCGCAACACCTGCATAGTTACCGCTATAGTATGAACCGATTGCTTGACCGATATTGTCAACTACACTAAGAGTGTTTTCGAGTTGTTCATCAGAACCGCCTAAAGCCTCAAACAATCCATTGAACGCTGTTGCCATCGTAGATACAACGCTTGTAATATCCGTCACGGATTTTGAGAACTTTGCTTTCGCCTGCTCTTCCTCAGTCATAATCGTTCCGAGCTTTGCAATCTGCTCATCGGTGAGATTTAACTGAGATTTTAAAGAGTCGCGAATGCTTTTATTGGCTGTTAACTTCAACTTTAAAGCTGCAACAACATTTTCGTCCGCGCCCTCAATCTTTGTTAGCTCGTTATACTCCTGTTCCAAAGACTCAACATAAGCATTTTGGCTCTGTAATTTGCTTGTCAAATCCGCTCTAAGTCCGTTAAGCTCTACGTATTTATCCACGCCGCCCGACTTTTTCAAGTCTTTACCAGCCTTAATCATTTCTTTAAGTCCGCTAGTGAAAGCCTTGAAAGGATTGCGTGAATTGCGAACTTCGTTAACCTTGTTAATCTGTTCCGCAATAGTCTTCAACTCTGTTGGGTCTAGGTCTCTAAGTTCTGTACGCAACTGTTGCAGTCTTTCTGCCATAGCATCAAGTGCCTTAGAAGAAACTTGGTCTAGATTATCAAACAGACGAACATACATGTCGCTATTTTTGAAATCTTTCCAAGTATTTTCATCGGTCTTTTTCTTATATTGTGCATTCAAGTTTTCTTGCAACTGCTTCTGCAACTCAGGATTTTTGGCAATATTCGCATTAGTTTGCAGTTTGTAACGCTCATTGATATACCATCTATCGAGTTGAAGCTGGTCTGTCAATTGCTGCTTGTATGCCTTAATCAGCTCTTGCGCTTGATTAACTTGGTCTTGATAGACTTCTTTATCAAGCTTCTGCATCTGTGACGTGTATTCCTTTGCGACATCATCACCCCACTTAGTCTGGTCTTTACCCCATTTTGCTTCGAAATCGTCAGTAATAGACTTGCGCACATCATCGAATGATGAAGTTAAGTCTCCAAACATACTTTTGATAATGCTATCGGAAAGTCCTTCACCTTTGAGTTTCTTGAACAAATCGAGTTGCGAGAAAGCATCCTGCGCATTGTTCTTAGCATCGTCAAGTTGCTGCTTGAAATACTCCTCATCAATGTCAAGACGGATTTCGGTAGCGTTGCGTAATGCGCTGCCACGTTTTCCGAGTTCCTTATATTGGCTTGCAAGATATTCAATCTTCTTCGCAATAGTCTGTCGGTCTGGAACAAAATCGTTTATGCTCATTCCGACATTCTTTGCTGCCAATGCAAAGTGCTTACGGACATCGGCTGTAGCTTGCTCTTCGCTTTCGTATTTAATGAGTTTCTGATATTCAGAACTCATATCCTTTAACAATGAAATGCGCTCGTTGAGAATATCGCGTTGCGCCTTGTCTTGCTTGGTTCTATTTTTTTTAGCATCACTCTCAAAAGGGTTAACACCTAAAGCTAAAGCTTGCTGAGTCGCGGCTTGCTTCAATTCCTTAACCTTGGCTTTTACCTTGGCTACAGAAATCACCATTTGATTAGCACCAATTTCGCCAGCCTTGAATATCTTTCTGATAGAATCATCAATTGTTATTGTAGGCGAGTTTTTGCCAACGGCAGCGAGTCTCTTTTCAACTTCTTTCCAAGATTTTGCCGCCTTTGCCGCTTGGTCTCCCTTTCCAAGAAAACCTTCAAAAGCCTTATCGTCATCAATTTCTTTGACAACGAGGCTAATACCATACTTTTTCTTTGCGAAGAAATCGTTGATATAATCGTCAACCCAAGATACTTGCTTCTCCATGTTGGCTTTGTCAATATATACATTGATACCAAAGTGTCTGTAAGCAAGGTCTCTCTCGTATTGATTCCAATCACGCTCTGCCGCAATTTTATCAATATATGCTTGTATCTTTATTGGGTCGTTTTTGAACGCATCCTTCATGCCAGCAAAAACATTATCAAACTCGCTGTTCAATTCTTGCGCCTTATTTTGTACACTGTTCATTGCACGTATAAGGTCATTGAAATCTGCTTGCGAAGTACCAATAAAAGATGGCATTTTATAGTCACTACCGCCTTGTGCTATGTTGATTTTCTTTATCAACTCATACATACGTGTCATATAGTCAATGTTGGATTCGTTATCCTTTTGACCTGCACGTATCTCATCAAAGTATTTCTTCGTGGTCGAAGTGGCTTGTGTGTAGTTCGCGTTAATGTTTGCTACAACTCTCTCCATTTGCGAAGACTTTGCGAGAGCATCAACCACGGCATCCTTGTAATCATCCGCATCATCATCAAGTCCATCAGTAAACCAAGTATTCCAAGCGTCATTACTTGCGTAGTTTTTCCTGAGAATCTCCATGTTATCAACGAAATTCTTATACTCTTTTTCAACCTTACTGAAAGTAGCGTTAAGTTGGTTTGCATCAAGACTATCTACATTGATTTTAAAAGTCAGTCCGTCTTTTGATGCGGTATCAATAAGCTTCTGTAACGTTATACGCCTATCTTCGATATTCTTTTCTAAATCCTTTCCTCCTAATTTACCATTTGCATTTGTGGCTGCATTTGCAAGGTCGTTGTACGTTCCAGCTAAAGCACCAATTGCACCCTTTGCCTTTATGGTTTCTTCTTCGGCTTTACGTACATTTTCGTTGTACTTGGAAATCTTATCATAGACAGTAGTTATTACTTCTGCTACAGCGTAAATTGCGAGACCTACGCCTATACCTGATAATGAACTTTTAACGAGACCGCCAAAATCTTTGAGAGCTTTTTTCATTCCATTTAAGGAATTTACGAAAAGATCCTTATATCTTACGATACCCGAACCAGATGCTTGCGAAAAAGCTTGACCGAGACTAGTCTTTGCAAACAAAGAGTTAGCCTTTAGAGCAATAAGAATAGGTATAAGAGCTTTTCCTATCTCTGCAAGTGTCTTCCAATTATCAAGCATAGAAGTACCCCAACTTACCATTCCCTTCATTGTGTCCTCGTTAGCTTTGCCAATGTCATTGAGCATTACATCGAAAGCATCTTTCAGGTTGGAAATCTTACCTTGGAGAGTTTCAGCTTGAATCTCTTGCATATTGTAGAATGTTCCACCCTTATCGGTCATACGTTGGAATATCGCTTCAACATCCTCAAACGTTACCTTACGCTTGGAAATCATATCAACAATCTGTGCGGTCGTGTACGCTTCTCCCTTAACTTCCTTAAAGTATTGTTGCAGCTCGCCATACATATTGATGCCAGCCTCAGTAAACTGACGAACCTCAGAGCCGCGAAGGTATGCAGCAGCCTTGACTTGTCCGTATGCAAGGATAAGTCTTCCCATATCAACACCAAGACCTGCTGATACATCGGCAAGTCGCTTGGTTGTATCATAAAGTTTATCAGACTCAATTCGGTAGGCAGAAAGCTGTCGTGTATAATCAACCAAATCCTTGATACGGAAAGGAGATTTGACGGCAAGTTCTACTGTCTTATTGAAAATTTCGTCTGCCTTTGGCTTGTTCTGCAAAATAGCTTCGAGTGAACGCTCTGAGAGTTCAAACTGACCTCTGACTGATGCAATCTGCTCGATAAAATTCTTGATAGAGCCTACAGAAAATGCGAATGCCATACGTTGTGCCCAACGTGACATATATCCAGCCATATATGATGTTTGCTCGGTCAATGCGCGAGAATTAACACCAGCTTCTTTCAAGTTTTTGTTATGTTGCTCAATGGCAGCATTAAGAATATCCAACTTTCGCTTATAATCAGCATCGGTTTGAGACAACTTCATACGAGCTTCTTTCAGATATTCAATAGCACGCACTTGTCTATTAAGCGTATTTGCAGTAGCAGAGAAGTCTAATGCGCCTTGATAAGTTGTATTGGACTTATAGTTCTTATTTTGATAGTCTTTTGCCCTATCTGCATAAAGTTTCCTCTGCTTGTTGTTGTATGATTGCTCTGCGCTAACCATTCTATCAAGAGCCTTCTGAAAAGCAACAACGCGTTCATTGTACATCTGTTGCTGATATTTCAACTCGTCTTGCAGTGATTTCTTGCGCTTAATGAGCGCATCTTGGTCTGCCTTGGTGAGGTTGTTGCTTGTATCTCTCAGCATACTTTCAATCCCACCAATTTCTTGCTTTAATTCAGCAATATTCATACCACTAGCACCCTTTGCCGATTCCTGTAATCTCTGAAATGCAAGTGCCGCTTGCATAATGCCACTAGTACCAGAACCGTTCATCTTAGATAGCTGTGCTACCATATTCTGAATATTCTGTGCTGCTGACGTAATATTGTTGTTCATGTTACCTGCACTCGCACCTACGTTTGAGATACCATTGCTTGCATTTGTAGCAGATGCATTGATTGTTGCGAGTTTTGCTATAACTTGGTCTAAAGAATCAATGAACGGCTTAGTACCAATAGACATATCCTTGAAAGATTGTGTTACGCTAGACGCGGTGTTTTTTGCCGTATCTTGTATATCTTTCAATTTTTTGTCTGCTTGTTCTATAGCATCTAACGCACTTTTAGGAATGGTTAGAGCTGCTCCTAATGATGAATTTGCCATAATTCAAAAGTTTAAGAGTTTATATAATCGGTATTCCAAGGTCATTGAGGTTTCTTAAATCCTCTGCACCATTGATTACCTTTGCATTCTTTAATTTGTCGTTCTTCTGATTATTGTCTTTGTCTGACGAAATGCGCTCTATATGAGTAAAATCCATAGACGCAAGGCGAATCTGAGGAACGGTCATTCTCCACTTATATTCTTCTTGCGAGCACCATGTGTTGGCACGTAAGAAATCTATCATTTGTCCGTATTCTGTTCGTGATGGGATAATTCGGTTGTTTGTTTCTTCCTCATTAGAGCTTGATTGCGGACGGTCTGAATCACATTGGTACTCGCGAAGAAAAAATCCACATCTAATAAATTAAGAATCTCAACGAGTAATGTTGCCCAGTCCTTGATTTCGTAGTCTCCCCAAAGCAACTGGTCGTAAACTTGTTGGTATTCCTCAGAATCAATGCGTTTCTTGTCATTGAGCAATGATAGAGTGATTACTCTTGCCACCGATGGAATATTGATAGCAAACTCCTTGATTACGTCACCCATTGATAAGTTTTCGCCCTTGACTATCTTGCAAGCCTCCTCCGCAATCATCCATTGAGTGCCTGGCTTTAATGCTCTTATCTCCCACTCTGTACCTTGCAGTTTTACAATTGTAGGAGAATCATTCATAATTTGCGCTAGACGTTCCATTGCAGCATCAGACAAAGGAGAACTAGGTAACACCTTATTCTCGTCTTCTACAGATTGTTTCTTAGCCTTATTCGGGTCTTTTTGTGCTCTATATACTTTTCCCATATATATGAATTACTTTCTAATCACACTTACTGTTCCATTATACTTCTTGGATAGGTTTTGCAGCTTTTGAAACGACATAGAAATGACTCTGTAAGATTGTTTCAGATTACCACCGCCATCTTCCAATATTTTAGCGTATGGCATGGTAGCAACAACTGCCAAATCAATTACTCCACTAGGGGAATAATCGTTTTTGAGATATTCGTTTATCGCCTCACGACCTTTAATTTCTTCTCCATACCAATTCTTGCCTTTGGATGCTTTTGGTGAGGATGATAAGTAACCTATCTTTTCAAGCTTGCCTTCGACATAAATGCCATATCCGTAAGAATCATAGAGGTTGTATGTTCGATGTGTGTACGTAATCTCTTGAATACATTCTCTTAACACATTCTTTGCATCCTTGTCTAATTCCTTCGTAATAAGCTTTAATGCTTTTTTGTATAATGTTTCAGCCATAAATGATAAAACTTAAAAAGGAGCGGACAGCATTAAAGCCGCCGCCCCTTGTATATAGTCGAGAATTGTTGAAGAATCTACACTATGCACCAGCAACTGGCAATGTGTATGCAGGGTCAATGTAGAATGGTGTCTTGCGAGTTACACCGCCATCTTTAACCTCAACCAACTGACCTGTGCCAGCAAACGCAACCTTTGCCAAGTTAGAGTTCAGAGACTCAATGGTTGTCTTGGAATTGAGCTGCAACTTAGGCAGAATCAATGCTGTGTGTGTAGTACCGTCTGCGTTGTCAAAAACTACTGCGACCTCTGCATACATCAGCTTGTAACCAGATGGAGCGTAAATCTTACCATCAGTACCCTTTGTAAAGCCGCACAATGCAGTCAATACAGGAGCTTGAGTATCTGCAACCTCAGCAGCAAACTGATACTTACCAGTTGTCACGATAGATATGATAGGAGTATCAGAAGTCTCGCGCTCAATATCGGTAGTATCGTTATCGTCCTGAGAGATAGATGTGGTGTCGCGAACAACATCGTCCAAATCGTAATAATCGTCACCAGCTGCATTACCATTGAACGGACGAACAATAATGTGTGAAGGCTTAGAGAGCTTGATTGCACCTGCGCCTGTACTTGTAACTTTCGTTGCCATATTGTTATGAGTTTAAATTGTTATCCTAAATAAATGAAATAATTAACGTACAATAACCGAAACAGAAATAATCAGAAAATGGAACTGACGGTTTGAATCATATCCGCTATCTCTGTATAATACACTAATTGTATAGTTTGCGTCTCTTGATTCATCAATGATTTTGTCAAGAATGCCTTCCATCTTGTCAAGTAACTTTACATTCTTTCTAAGTGGAGTACCTTTTGGTCTTGCATAGAGATAAATGTTAGCATAGCCAGAAGAATAACCGCCATAATCTCTTTGCTGACCTACGTCCACATTGACAAAATCATCCCAGTTCTTACTAGTTGTAGGTGGTAATTCTCCAACAAATATGTTGTCTGAGATTTTTCCCTTAGTAAGAAGCATCGAAAAGAAATTCTCAATTCGAGACAATCTGCGATTAATCCTCTGTGCCATACCTTGTTATCCTAAATACATTTTACCTTATGATGAAAAAACTAAATATCAGTACCCTTGATGTAAGCTACACATCCGTGCATTTGTGTCGGATAAACGCCAATAACCATTCCGTCAACGTCCATTCCGTACATTTTTCCACGGAAACGAATGCCAGCATTCAAACCTTCAGGAATATATTCTTCATCTTTTCCGTCTTCTCCTTCTTTCGTTGGCATCGGAAAATAGATTGTATATCCTAGCGTAACAACACCCGAATTAAAGAGTTTGTTGGTTTCCTGAATATCGCAATCAGTTTCAAAAATGATAGTTTCTACATTTTCTGTTTCTGACTCATCTGCACTAGTATCAGTATCGCCTAACATATCCCCATCGTCTCCGATAAGGTCACCATCTTCTTTCGGCTTTTGTTCCGAGCGGTAGAACACACCATGATAGGCATATTCATCCAAAGCATTTCTGTCAGTGTACATAGCTTACCAATCTGTTTCTTCAATCCATTTAACCTCTCCATCGGTTTCATTGAGAGCATCAAGTTTATCATCCTCTCCATACTTCTTGTAAAGTCTTTTGAGTTCTGATTTGATACTCAGCAATGCAGCCGATGTAATGGTCTGAGCACCTACTGTAAGAGTATATGCGCCATGTTGATTTGTGGTCGATGCTGTCTGATAGACACCGAATACAATCTTTTCCAAGAGTGCAATCTTACATCTGTCTTTCTGTTCTTCTGTCAAGTCCAAATAAGACTCAACATCAGAAACGCCGCAATCCAAAGCGACATTGTTTAATGCCGATTTGTCAAAGACAAAGTTAGTCATGCCGCTCAGATAGTCCAATATGTCAAACTTCGATGCTGCCATTGAGAGATAAATGAATTAAATGTTATCGTATATTGTGAGTGAACCACCATTAATTACCTGCTGTTGAGGTATCAATGATTACGTGGTTCATAAAGTCGAGAAGTGCAGGGCAAGCCGACATCATGACCTTAGTCTGCCACTCGCGGAACTGACCGTTATCCATTGCGTAGTTTCCTACGGTTACGAGTCCGTCAGCGATTGAAGCCCAATAAACATCAATATTCTTTGCGCCATACTTCTGTTGAAGTGTCTGGTCGTAGATAGGAGTCCACTTGAACTCAACGCTATCACCAGTAGGGCAAAGTACAACAATCTTATCATCCCAACCTTGCACGAATGTGTCAGTTGTAACAGTCTTGTTGCGCTCCTTCTCAACGACAATCTCGATAGGAGAAAGACCTGTCATGTCGGAAAGTGATTTCTTGAAGTCCTCGTCCAAAATCTGCATGTTAGCAGTATATGCGCGGTCGTGAGCCTTGCACCAGTTGATATACCACTCCTTAACCTCCTTGTTCTGCAAGAATACATCACGGTACATCTTGCGAGTCATCTTCCATACGAGAGAAATCTCAGTACCGCCACGCTCATCGCGATAATCGTCTTCAATCTTTCTCATCTGTGAGATAAGGTTGCAGTCTGGGTCAGTCCAAGCCTTTGCGCCAGCCTCCTTGCGGTTCTCTGTTGGGAATGGCTCAACCTTCTGCAAGAACTGCTGCAAACCTTCACCCTTGCCCTTCCAACTCATCTTTGCAGTTGTCATAATCTGTGCTGTCAGGTTAGAGAGTGTTGCCTCTGCTGAGTTCTTACCTACCTGAACAACATCGCGCACCCAAGCAGCCATAAGGTCTGCATCGTTGCCGAACTGTTCAAAAAGTTTCTCTTTGTACTCGCGTTGTCTTGCGTTTTCAGACCACTTGTAACCGATGAAGTCTGGAATTGTACCTGTGTACATCTCCAAACCCTCGTTATCCATTTCTGGAGCATCACCAAGTGGAGCGCGAAGGTGCATCAAAGGAGCTGCCTCTGCCTTGCGAGACTTGATGCTGAATGAAGCCACGCCATCGTAGTCTGTAGGTGTAGGCATAGAAGCTCTACGACCTTGTGTGAGATACCAGCCATAGTTAGTATAGAGCAACCCCTTGGTGTTCAAGAAGGTTCTCAGAAAGTTGATGTTATCCTTAGAAGAGAACAACTTGGCGTATCTCGAATTGTTAAAATCAAATTGTTGCATATCCTGAATACTTAAATTAATGATATGTTATCCTATTGTTATCCTATTGAAGTAGAGCGGTTAGAATCCGAACCATCCGTTCTCTGTTCTTGTGTTCATCGCAAGTACGGCTGGTGGAAGCTTGTTGCACTTTGCCAAGTTCAAGATTACTCTTGAATCCTTAATCAATGCTGGAGTATAAGAGTACTGAGCACCCTCACCTTCCTCAACATTGGTTGATAAGTTAGGGTCATAGAAGAAGTCGTTGTCGCGGTCGAAGTAAGTGTTAGGATTTGTAACCATAGGAGCTACGGTTGCACCTGCCTTTTCTGCCTCTACGAGAATATCGCCAACCTTCAATGCAACTGCAAGAGTCGCTGAAAGAGTGAGCTTCCAAACATCCTTGCCACCTTCGGTTGTTTTCTCTACAGCTGTAATGGTAACACCCAAAGACTTCTTTGTAAAGTCTGACTGTGCCACCATGATATTATCACCTGCAAAAGGAATGTGATGATAGCCATCATTGACAACCAAAATGTCGGTATCAGTGTTTGTAGCCGCCTTTGCCAACTCGTAATACTTCAAAATCTTGACGGTCTGACCGCCATTCTTGCCGTAAGTGTCTGGGTCATACTCGCAAAAATCACCTGCGTAAGCCTTAGCGCGACCCTTGAACGGATTTGTGATAACACCACCAAAAGGAGGGTAAACGAATGCGTCCTTGTTGCCGCTTACGAGGTTAATGAAAACGCTTCTATGACCGCCAATCTTACCATGTGCTTGGATGAGTGTACGACCGCCAAAGTGACCGCCATATCCATGCTTCAAATAGAAATCATCTGCTGCTGCCATAATTTGTAAATTTGTTTAATAGTGAATGAATAATGTTATTCGCCTGCGTCAGGGTTCACGATACCCACAACATCAGAGAAATCGTCAGCCTTGTCATTGTCACCACCGCCAGCACTACCTGGAGTGTTGTTGTTTGGCTTTGAATGAGAGAGATTGTAAAACTCTTCCGCATCCGTAAATTCCTGCTCGATGTCCGAGTCCTTAGTGAGGTTCAACTTGTTCATGTATTTTTCAATCCACTTACTATCGTTGATACCTTTCTCCTTGAACTTTGCGAGAAGTTCACTACGTTTCTGTGATACAAGCTTAGATGCTTCGTATTCTGCATCCTTCTTCTCTAGAGCTTCCAAGCGTTCCAAAAGCTTCTTTTCTACAGCCGAAGGCTCTTTGTCATCGTCCTTTGGATTTGGCTTAATGTCGGGATGCTCATCGTTCCATTTCTTGATGAAGTCGGCATTGTCCTTCTCGTAGTTGCCGTTAAGGGAAACATACTGCGGCAAAATCTTCTTCACCAAATCATCTAACTCTGTATCTTCACCAACTAAGAGGTCAAAGTGGGAATCACTCAAACTCTTGATTGTCTTTTCACTGATGGAAAGGTGTTTTCCGTTTGCAGTGAGTTTTGCTTTTAGGGTGTCTAAAAGTTGTTGTTTTGTAAACTTCATATTACTAATTTTTAAAATTCTGCTGCAAAGATAATTAAATAATGTGGTGATTTTTAGATTTTTAGAAACTCTATTTGTTACGTAACCAATATAGAATTATTTTCACACTATTATATATTATAAATTAGGTATCTTTGCAGCATGAACACGAATAAAGATATAGAAATCAGACCACAAGAGGGCTTTCAAATGTCCTTTGCAAGTAGCAACGTTGACGTTGTTTTTGGTGGCGGAAATCTCGGAGGAGGCAAATCGTATGGTCTTGTACTTGCGATGGCAGAGCCGTTAATGACCGACCCAGATTTTCGTGCAATGATTTCACGCCGTTCACTTGGTAATCAAAAAGCAGGTGGAGGATTCGTAGAGAAGTTTAAACAGATATTCGGAGCTGATTATGTGAAAATCAGAGAGAGCGAGAATCCGCGCGTTACATTTCCGAATGGAACGTTTGTCGATTTGACGTATCTTGACGATTCCAATATGGATAAGTTGAGAGAGCGCGCGAAAGGATGGGAGTACGATTTGATTGCGATTGACGAGTTGACGGAGATGACTTGGGAAGTTTTCTCATACGTTATGACCCGAAACAGAGGTCAGAGCAAGACGTTTACAGGTAAGTTCTTTGCAACACTTAACCCGAAGCGTAGCCACTGGACGAGAATATTTCTTGATTGGTACATTGGCTCAGACGGTTTTATCATCCCAGAGCGTGATGGTGTAGTCAGATACTTCTATTGTGCAGGACCGACTGTTAAGGATGTTGTTTGGGGAATGTCTAAGCGAGAAGTCTATGAAAAATGTAAGATAGATATAGACAGAAAGCTTAAAACCATTGGCGGCAACTTTGGATATGAAGTAATGATTAAGAGTTTTGTTTTCTATCAAGGTAAACTTGGTTCAAACAAGAAGATGCTTGAAAACAACTCTGGCTATTTAGGTTCTGTAGCGGCATCGGGCGGCAGAATGGCACAAGCTCTTATGGAGGGTAACTTCAATGTTGACCCCGAAGAAGAAGAGGATATTCCGATTCCAAGCCAAGCGGCAAGAGATTGTTTCGTTAAAGACCCAGCCGTAAATGGTGACAAATGGATAACAATCGACTTGGCAGATTTCGGAAAGGATAATACTCTGATGTTGTCGTGGAATGGATTCCACGTTGTCAATTACGAAATCGTTATGCATTCAACACCGCGAATCAATGCTGAAAGAGCTAGGCTGTTTGCGGCTAACGAGGGAGTAGCAGAGAGCCATATTATCTATGATGCCACGGCAGGTAGGTATTTCAACGACTATATACCAGATGCTATCCCTTACATATCAGCAGCAAAGGCAATGGGAGTTTATTACTTGTCAGCTATGACAATAAAAGACCTATGTTACTTGCGACTGAGCTACATGATTAAGCGAGGACAGCTTACATTCTCTGATAAGGTTGCAAATGCGGTTTATACGCATCAAAACCTCAAATACAGAGTTTCAATGCAGAATGAGTTCATGGAAGAATGCGCAGTAGTTCGCTTTGACAAGATGCCGAGCGGAAAGAAGAAGTTGCAGAGCAAGAAGGAAATGAACAGAAATCTTGGAAAAGACCGTTCTATGGACTTGCTTGACCCTTGCGCAATGAGAATGTACCCATGTTTGAATATGGAGTATGGTAGCGAGCTACAGGAGGGATTCAGACTTGCAGAGAAAGAAGTTGAAGAAAAAAATCCTAATGCTCAGAGTATTTATGATGATACGTTGTACTATTAATTTTAGAATATATGCTGAAAAAAGAAAATATAAAAATGATTCTTGAATCCGTGCGGATTGACTGGGATAAATGCGATGAGAAAGACATTGCATTTGCTATCCTATGTGACGCATTGGAAGATAAGACTTTAGCATATCGTCTTGCTTATCGTAAGAGCGAAAAGGATGCAGCGAAATTCTATGAAACTCCACGATTCAAGAAACTGCTAGATGTTCTAGAACCTTTCGGTATCGGCAATGTTAATAACAACGCTATTACCAAAGAAGAGAACAAAAACGAGCTTCTCAAAATGCTTGACAAGATAGACCAAGCTCTTAGTGACGGAAATCTTGAACCGAAGGACGCATTGAAGATGCAGACTGATATACGTGTAAAGCTGAATGACAAATTTGAAATGGAAGAGTCACAGAAGCAGAAGCGAATCATCGTAGTACCAAGCAAACACGATATTGTTTGTCCTAATACAAACAGAGAATGTAACTACTGGGCTTCAAAAAAAGCTTGTTGCAGACATTATGGATTGATTGACCCACAAGAGAACAACGATTCACAAAATAGCAACGATGTTGAACCATCATTAAACGACAATAACGATGAGTAGAAAGAGACAAGATATAATTAATGTTTTTTTGGAGAATCCTCAGAAACTGCTTCTGAAAAAGCCGTTTTTAAGGGGTTCGCGCTCTATTACCATCAATGACTCTTCTGATGGTTCTGATATTAAGACAAACTTCCGCAAAGAGGCACAGCTTCCGAATATCAGCAAGATAGTTGTTAGCCAAGAGCGTTTTGCGAAGGAGTTAGACCCTTATTCTCATAGGGTATTGTTTGATACGAACTTACCTTCTATATGCTGCAAGCTTGATGATGGCAGTTATTGTGAGATTGAGTTTAAGAAGTTTGGCATTCCTATGCAACAGCGTATTGTTGACAAGAAAGCTCTATGTTTAGGTGGTAATAAACGTAACCACATATTACATGACAGCAATCCGACTGATAAGCTCAAAAAGAACTTTGCCGATTTCAAGTGGCATTGGAAAGAGACAAATCAGGATGGTATCGAAATGCAAGCTATACGTATTCAGCAGAGTTATGGTGATGTTGGCTTACTCGTTTACATGAATGAGGATAACGAAGTAAAAAGTAGGCTATTCTCGTATGAAGATGGCTATCAGATTATCACACACAAAGACGATAATGGAGAACCGCTTCTTGATTGCGTGTATTATCGTACAGAGGATAATGTAAGACACATTGATGCATACGATAAGACATATCATTATCATTTCACAGATGTATTCGTTCAGAACGTTGATACAAACGAAGTACTGAAAGGATGGTGCTTGGAAAGCAAGGAAGAACACGGATTCTCGGAGAGTCCACTTGTTACAAAGCGTGGTGATGTTGCTTGGAATAACGGTCAAGACCTTATCGAGCTATTCGAGATTATCTATAATCTGTTTGCGGTCATTCAGAAACGTCACGGATGGGGAATCCTTTATATCAAGGGTAAGCTCAATGAAACCGCAAAGAAGATTGCTGGTTCTATCATCTTGAATGATACAAGCATTGAAGGAAATGGTAGCGCAGAGTTTAAGACTCCACCTTCTCCACAGAACATGATTGAGTTCATGCAGTCAATTCTCGACCAGTTGCAGATTGCTACAGGATGTACATTTATCTTGCCGAAGGATATTAAGTCTAGTGGCGATATAAGCGGTTTGGCAATTCAAATGACACGCTCTTTGGATATTGAGGAGGCTAACAATGCAGCTATTGAGTGGCAGAATTTCGCCAGCAAGCATTCAAGACTGTTCAAGGAGGGATTGGCAAAGCAGTTGGTTGCAAGCGGTGAGAATCCTACTGCAATTACTGAGTTTAAGCAGATGAGAATCAGTACATCATTTAAGCCATGGCAGCCATTCGATGAAAGTGCATGGAATCAGATGCTTTGTACATTGAGCGGTGCAGGTTTGATTTCTACTAAGACTGGTGTTGAAAAGAATACTGTTTCTGCACCTGACGAGGAAGTAAGATTGCAGACTCAGCAAGAAGAGGCAGATGAACGTGCCGAAAAACAAGCTGAGATTACCGCAAGGACAAAGAATACAAACAATAATAAAGAATAAACATGAAGGCAGAATCATTATACATACAGAAGTTGACTTACGATGAGAACACTGGTAATGAAATTATCGGTTTGTTCCCATCGGAAGCTAACCCTGCTATTGTATCATCATATACCTACGATGCAAAGCGTATGGGTGGTGCTCCTACCCTTACTGCTACAATATATTCATCTGAGCCTTTGCAATGGAAGAAGGAAGAGTTCGTGGAGTACAATGGCGATAGATTCTTTGCGTCCTATACACCAAACTCTACAAAGGATAATTCGTTTAGAATGTGGAAGAACGAAATCACTTTCACATCTAGAAGAGAATTGCTTGATAACACTCTGTTCTTTGATGTTGTCGTTGATGATGTTGATACACAGAATAAAGACAGATACCGTTCAAACCAGACAAAGTTCACGTTTGGTGGAACTATCCACGAGTTTGTTGCTCGCGTCAATAGCTCAATGGCATATTGTGGATTGTATCGTCCTACAGATGAATACAAGGGATATTACGTTGTTGTTGACGAAGGATATGGAGCAGATGAAGTTAAGGAAGTATCATTTGAAGACCAATATTTGACTGATGTTTTACAACTTATCAACACAACTTTTGAGCTTGATTACTACTGGGATGGCAACGTTTGCCATGTCGGCAAGGTGCAGCACGACTTAACCGATACACCTATAAAATATGGTAGTAGTGATGCTCTTATCTCTGTATCTAAGGAGAATGCGAACTATAAGATAGTTGATATGATAACTGGCTACGGTTCGTCCGATAACCTGCCATATTACTATCCTAATGATGATGAGTTCGGTGAGGCTATATTTGACGCAAAAAATATAGCAAGTGAGCATGTAGATGTTACGTTATCGGATTATTTGAGATATTCAAAATATAACGATAATCTTGTTCTTTTTAAGAGTAAGAAGGGAAAGTACGAAGGAAATGTTGATGTGTCTACATTATATGTAAGAGATACTTATTCTCCTGAGAATCTTACGCAAGCTGACAATAGTCAAAATCCAAAGGTTAAATGTTGGTTTTGGGTTAGTATAAAAATAAATGTAAAGAAAGGTCAGATTATAGATTTCTCTAAAATCTCGTTTAATTTTGAGCTGTTTGACTATATTCAAAAAAAAGAGAATATAACAAACCTATCAAGTGCAACAAGAACCATAAATATATACACAACATATCACGACCTTTATAAAAACGTATGTACTGATTCTAACTTGGGTGATGCATGTAGTGTTGAATTTGCAGAAGATGGAACATTCTATATTGATATTGATGCAATATTTTCATACAACTGCAAAGTGTTCACTATGGACGGAAAAAGAACATTTCATGGTTCAAGTGCATGGAAGGTTTCTTTTAGTGGTGATGTAGTTTTTTCTCTTGACACAAATTCAGAATATAGTTGGAAAAATGGTGATAATTATATTCCTCTTGACAATTCTGGTATTTATGTTAACGGAATAGCATCTGCAAAATATGTAGAGTATGACTATAACTTCAGAAAAAATGACGAAGGTATTTATGGGTTTGATAAAATCTATACTGGAACAGAGGATGATGCAGTACAAGTGTCTGTAACAGGTCGAAAATGGATTGCACCATCATCGGTACTTATGCCTTCTATATATCGTAACACGAAAGGTGCAGAGCGTTTCTATTATGCTTTGAATAACACCCACAAGTTGCCAAGCGGTAGTGGATATTACGAGTTTGTAAACTTGTACAAGAAAGGAAATCCTCATCAAGGAACTGTTACTTTTGGTGATATAAAGCCAACTATAAAAGGAATTGTAAATGCAGAAGGACAGCTATTCGGAGAGATTGCAGATATTGCTTTTGATAGTGCTGATAGTGATGTAAAGGATAGTGACGGAAAATATATTCATAGCTATTTCTATATAAAGTTGCATAAGTTTAATGGTGATTTTGGCTTTGACTTGTTTGCTCATGCTTTGGCTAGTGAACCTGCAAAGATAAACCTCATCAAGAGTAACGGATGCCCTGCATGCTCATTTGTGATTTACAATCAACCGAGTGCTGACAATTCGAAGTGCTACAACTGTGTAAGTGTCGATGAAAATGGAAACTTAAAACCAGTTCGCACAGATAAGAATGACTACATCTTTGCTAACGCTAGCGATGCTTACGAAGATAAGCTAAACCAAGATTCAACTCAGAAAGAGTTATGGATTGCGGTTCAGAAGGACACATCAACTCTAGGTATCATAATGCCAAACGCGAGTGCTGGATTTAAACCGCAAAAGGGAGATTTGTTTGTTATCACAGGCATCAAACCTCCAAAGGTTCTTGTAACGGCAGCAGAGAAACGACTCGATGATGCTCTTATCAAGCACATGAGCGAAAACAATACAGACCAGTTCAACTACTCTGTTAAGTTTTCTCGCATATTCTTGCAAGAAAATCCTGACTTTGCAAGTAAGCTAAACGAGAATGCAAAGCTGTCAATACAAATACAGGGCGATTCGGATAGCGATGGAAATCTTATTAGTCACGAAGTTTTCGTCAGCAACTACTCTGTAAAGGTTGATAACGATGAGCTGGCAGAAGTTGAGATTGAGCTTGTTAATTCGTTGGAAGTTACAAAGAGTGATACGAAGCAGATTATTGATGCAGTAAAAGGAGAAACTGTTAAATCTCTATCTAGCATGGTTGGTGGTAGTAATATCAATAGCTTTAATGCTAGTATAACCGATAAAATGTATCTCTCTAAACTGAAAGATGACACCGCAAAAGGCACTATCACTTGGGAAAAGCTCCAGAAGTTCTTGCAGGGATTGCTTATCGGTAACTCCAACGCATACAGCATTGATGCAAATGGAAACGTAACCATTAACTTGCTCAACTCTGCTGATTACGATGATGCAATTCAGTCGGGTTTTGGCTTCTACAGACGTAAGGATGGGAAATTTGGTCTGAACGTCACAGACATCAGTGTTTGGGGTAAGGCATACTTCAACAACTTGACGATTCGTGAGACCACATTCGTAGGCGGTAATCTCGTTTTCTCTCCTTCGGCAGGTAAGATATTCGAGGTAAGAGAGATAATCGATGATAAAGGCGAAGTAACAGGTTGGAAGTGTTATTTGTTAGCTGATGATGGAACAACCGCTACCACGAATATGTTTGAGGTTGATGACCAAGTGCGCTGTGAGACGTTCAACATCAAGGCTGGCGTATATGAGAATGTGTCGAATAAGTTCTATTGGCGTAAGATTACTGATGTGTCTACGGATAATGAGGAGATAATGGATTCTAACAACAATATCCTCTATGACGGAAAGAAATTCTCATGGATAGTTATCTCTGCAAGTGATAAGGCAGAAGGTAGTGATAACCCTGCTGCTGGAGACACAATCGTCCTTATGGGTAATCGCACGAACACAAACCGAATGAGCTTCGTGGTTAAAGAAACCTATGGTGATAATGCTCCTAGAGAGGTAGGATACACTAACGTTCACAGCTATACGCTCGGCAACGATAACCTTGTTTATGAAATAAGCCCGAAGAAGGTGCGTTTCTACTCTCAGTACTTCGAAATAGTAACCGTTGAGGGTTTACCTATTAAGACCATCAACTATCGTGGCGATTGGAAACAGGGCGATACCTACGTGTACTACGACCAAGTGACACATAACGGCACAACATGGCTCTGTGTTGCACCCGAAGGAACAAATGTAACGAGTGAACCTGCAAGGGGTAATGATTTCTGGAAGGCACAGAATGCCATACTTGATGCTACACTCAATATTACGCAGAGTACAGGAGAGTGGATAGACAAGGGCGAGACAAACCATGTAGAATGTTCCGTGATACGTGGTTTTGAGAATATTACTGACCAAGTGACATCATGGAGTATCGTGCGAGATAGTGGTGATGCTGTCAATGATGCGGCTTGGCAGAATAAAGATAAGGTCAAGAACTTTGATGGAACGATAGATATAGCATGGACGGATGAGGATGATGACATCGGTGATTCCAATAGCTGTATCTTCACCATCACTGCTTTTTGGGGTAATAAAGTTGAACTAGCAAAAGGAACAATAAGCGTATGATGTATGTAATATTAGACAAGGTGCAAGCGTTGGGTCTCGGATTCAACTTGCACACCCATATCACTGCTCACGGCAAAATGATTCTCAACGAGAAGGAAGTGTTGATGAGTAACAATATTCATGGTGATACCTTGGATGAGCGTGTCAAGAATATCGGTGGCAAGGCTATGACCGAGCAAGAGTTGGAACAATTTAAAAATACGGAGGAATAAAGATGGCAGAAACTAATTACTCAGTACAAGGTTGTGTACCTGTACGAAGACTTCGCAACAACGATTCTTTGTCAATTTCAATCGAGAGTACGCAGCCTCTATTTCAAGGCGTGGATGCCAACAATGACAACGCTACACCATTCCCTAACTGGGAAACTGATGACGCGGCTCGACCTATCCTTACTCCTAATGTCAAGAGTGCAAAAGGTAATATCGTATCTCTCAGCAACCATCATTGGAAGTATGGTGATACTCTGCTTGTGTTTAGCGGAAGTACGAGCGGTACGTTTCAGCTTACAGGAGATGGTAAGTTCGGTATGGATGCAAACGGAAGGTTGAAGATATTCAAGAACCTTGCATCAAGCAGTTCTACAAGTTCTGATACTCTCACATATAGCGGTACGGCAAAGATTGGTGATAGCAGAACTCAAGACGTTAGCGGATTCGTCACAATTCTCATACAGCCGATGGGTAACAACTCATACATGGGATGGATAACCGCAAACCGCTCGATACTGACTGATGTTCAGAAGGAGAATACGGCTACACTTTCAGCAAGGTTGTGGCTATCCACAACGGAACTTACCGACTTCTCTGTCAGGTGGAAGAACTCGGCAGGTGAAGTACTCGGAAGTGATAAGACCCTCACGGTTACTCGTGATATGGTGAACGGCTCTACCCTCATTACTTGCGAGTTCTATCACAAGGATGCTCAGAATGCTTGTTTCCGTGCTGGCAAGGTGATGACCGATAATGCGGACGAATACGTAATTGTCGGGGAAGTATCAAATCTCATAGGCGATAAGGCTGCAACGATTACAGGACGCATCAAGAATACAAGGACGAATGCTATTGTAACGCCAACCAACGTTGCGTGGAACGCAAAAGCCTACAAAGACAATAACGAGCTTATCAAGGAAGTAAACTCTAACGTTATCACAATCGCAAAATCTGAGAGCGACTATGGCGGCACAGAGCATGATGCTTATGTCTTATTCACGGCAACTTGGTAAAATAGGAGGAAAAAACTATGGCAACAAACAACGCAGTAAGAATAAGAAGGTCTTTCGCACCGCTCAATACGGCAAAATCAATCGTATGTGTGTCGGGCGGCTCTCCTACTACGCAGGTGTATAACGTGGCTAACAGCAGCTACGAGCCTAACCGAGCCAACACACCTTGTGTCTTGCACCCAGACATTACAGCTTACGCAAGCGATGGTACATGGAAGTATCAGCAAGCCAATGCGGTACTTGCGAATATGGTGTGGCTCGTCAATGGCAAGGATATAAGCAAGGTATGGGCAGCATCAGACTATTCAATCAATCAAGATGGTGCTACCCGTGGAGACCTCACCATCTTTCGTAATGTGGCAGTAGCAGAACGATTTACATTGAGATTTAAGGCTGACATCGTAGATTATCGAACCAACGTCAATGTTCCTATCATTACCGATGAGGTGGTACTGAATACGGTATCTAAGAGCGATGATGCCTACTCTATGGCATTGGATGATGATGAGACTATCATCTACAACCCAATGACAGACAGATTGCTTCTGTACGACTATAAGGTGGCACATGGAATGATAGCGGCATCTGATGCTGTAAGGAATGCTTGTATTGATGAAAAGGCTTATCTCAGAAAGATTCCTCTCCACATATACAAGGGCGCGAAGAGCATTACATCTGGCTATACTATCAAGCTCTACAAGATGAGCGGTTTTTCGATGGTTCAGATAAGCGTAGGAATGAATGAGGTGGTAGCAATCAACAATAGCTACATCACGCTTGATTTAAGACTGATTGATTCGGCATCATACGTGATTAAGGCATTCGTAGGCGATACGGAAGTATGCAACAAGCAAATCTCAGTTTCCCGTACCTATCCTAAGTATAGCGTATCGGCAGGACAGAACGTAGACATATCTCCTGGAGTAGATAACCGACAGCAAGTTGCCCTAGTTAATTCAGAGGGTAACATCGTGGAATGCCCTGCCAACGTCCTAAAACTGAATTGGAGCACTATTGCCGAGAATGGCGGTGCTACAACGACAAGGCAATGGCAAGAGGGCGATACAGCAATCTTCAATATCTCTGATACTGGTCTAGGTGAAACTGCTGATGATGAGCTGGAGATAAGATGCGATGCCGAGTACAAGCCGAGCTTCGATTTCTTTTCTGATGGCTCTGAACCTCTCGTTGACGAGAATGGAGAATACTTAATTGGTAACTGATTTAGTAACATTTAAATAGCAAAATATGAAAAATCTTGCAACAGTAGCATCGGTATCATCAATGGTTAAGGGTGATACCTTATTGATAGAGGTTGGCGGCTCGCTCAGACGTATCAAGCTGTCAGACTTAGCTAACTCTATCAGTACTAACCAACTTGACCTCTCGCTTATCGCTTGGGGTACTTATCTTAAAGAGACAGACAATACGCAATGGGGAGTTTGCGGTAATCAGACAAAGTGGAATGAGTTCAAATCATCACTCGGTCGATACTTGCTCACTAACGATGGAAGAATGGCTAAATTATCTCGTAGTAACTCTGCTGTCTTTGAGGATGGCACAACCGTTGACGAGACTAAGGGTCATATCATGTTCCACACCCCTCATCGTCTCTACTATCTTGTGAAGTATGATGCGTCTGTCGGATGCAATATTCTTTGGGGTTCTACTTATCCTATCTCAGAGCATTATATCGACCATCCTACATTCAGTGCTTATATGGCTAGCTTGGTTGGCGATAAACTTGTAAGCCGTAGCGGTCTTGGTGTAGCGAACGATAAATCAATTAGCGAGTTCTTCTCTTATGCTCGCAACAACGGCAAAGACTTCGGTCTGCTCGACTATGAGACATTGAAGATTATTCCTATGCTCGTTTTGTGGGAAAGCGGAAACAGCAACTCACAGGCTAAGTTCGGCTGTGGTCCTACAGGTAGTGCAAACTTATGGGATAAGGTTAATGGTCTTACTACAGGTGCAACGAAGAGCCTTGGAGATAATAATGGCAAAATCAGCTTGGCAGAATTGACAGGAAACGCAGACGCATGCCATGTGAACCTCTTCGGTATCGAGAACCCTTGGGGATGGTATTGGCAGATGATACAAGGCATCTACTTCGGTAATAGCAATAATAGCGGTCAGACTGGTTCGGAAGCCTTCGTCTACAAAGGCAACAGAATGCCTGCTGCTTCTGAGCTTACTGGTCATCCTGTCGGTGATTACAGAACATTCACACGTAATACCAGAAGTGGTGGTGTACTGAGCCTTGTTCTCGGAGACTTCTTTGACATTATGCCTAAGAATATCAACGTTGACAATCAGAACAGCGCAAACTACTATTGTGACTACTCATGGGCAAACAGAGAAGGACAGTTGCTCCTCTTTGGTGGTCGCGCCTGGTATGCGCTTCGCTGCGGCTCGTTCTGCGTCGATTCGAATGGCGACTTCGGCTATCGCTATACGAGCTGCGGTGTGCGTCTCGCTTTTTACGGAAATCCGACATACGTAAACGGAGCAGACCTGTAAGGGCTGCGACACCCGATGTGGAGCTTGCTCCACCGAAGCAAAAATGGTGTCAATAGAGAATAAAGAAAAATAAATAAAAAAGGTGGCGAGAGACATTTTGCTCCTCTTTGGTGGTAACGCCAGGAATGCGCTTAACTGCGGCTCGTTCTACGTCAATTCGAATAACGACTTCGGCAATCGCAATACGAACTACGGTGTGCGTCTCACTTATTTATAATCGCTGAATCAATAATCTATCGGGTATGGATATATGAAGAAGCGAGTCTCTCAAACCTTGACGTGGGCTTCAATAGCCTAGTCAGAAAATAACAGCGGAAAGGCTCTCTGTATTCGCTGAATGGAGAGCAAGCGTGGTGAAGTAATCGGCTCAGTTGTACGAGCAGAACAAAGTCACGGGCAAAGCGGCAAAAAAGCAATAGGCTTTAAATACAAAACAAAATGACAGCAAAGGTAAAAAATCTGATGAATGAACTCGTAAAGAGGGAAACATTGGAACAGGGCGGTGATGATGCCTACAATGCGTTAGATGATAAGAACACATGGTTCGCAAGGAGATATATCCGAGATAAAGAAAGGATTATCGACCGCATACAGAACATGCTTATCCTCGGTATTTATCCTAAGAAGGAATATAAAGAGGTTGACATAGTATCTGAGAATAAGGCAAGAAAGATATGCCCTATGCACTTCGACCCTTGGAATGTTCTATTCCACGCTATCAAGATAGTGCTCGAACCGATAGTTGAACGAGTGCTTATATACGATTCAAGTGCTGGCAGAAAAGGTAAAGGTCAAGTATTCGGTGCATTGAGAACACAACGAGCTATCAGAAGGCATCCGAAATGGGCTTATTATGGGCAAGGAGACCTCAGAAAGTATTATCTGACAATACCTCATCCTGTACTGCTTATGATACTCAGACGGTATATAGACGATGAACTATTCATCGACTTGATAGAGCAGACCATGCTCGATTATTCTGTAGAGATTGAACCTCTGATGATAGAAGAATACGAGCGTAAGCAGAAGTACTGCATTTGGGCAGATAAGGATGGAATGAAGTATCTCGGATGCAAGCGAGGTGTAACGCTCGGAAATCCTATCGGTCAGATGCTAGGCAATCTTGCATTGAGCTTGGTAGACTACGCTATGGTACATATCGAGCATGCTAAAGGCTATCATCGGCATTGTGACGATATTACCTTCTTCGCTGAAACAAAGGAAGAAGCTATTCGCCTACTTGGAAGACTTGACTATTGGTGTAATCAATATGGGTTCTGTCTGAAAGCTAGCGGTCACGTAGCAGAGTTGCATGACGAAGAGAAAGGCGTGAAAGGCAGAAATCTAGACTTTGTCGGTTACGTCTATTCTCGAAATAACATGAGGATGCGCAGACGGACAAAGGTAAAGGCAGCAAAGGTTTTCGGTAGGGTTAAGAGCCGTAAAAGGCGGCAGGAACTTATCGGAGCGTATTGGGGAATAGCAAGATGGGGCAAGTGCAAGCATCTTTGGAAGAAGATTGCCGGAGACTACCCCGAAAATTATAAACAAAATTTTAAAAGTAAAAAGAACATGAGTTTCAAGGATATAGGAATTGTATCACCGAAATACTCGGTAGACAAAAACGGAAAGCGTATATTTTCCGTACAGGAATACAACCAAGCCCTGTTGTGTCAGAATCATACCATCATCAACATATTAGACTTTGAAGATGATGTAGAGGTCAATGGCAAGGGCGGTCGCTGTTGGGTTCTGTACGAAATGAAAGAATGCCCTGGAACAGAGTATAAGTTCTGCACTTCATCAAAACTTATAAGGCAGAAACTTATGAAAGTAAGGGAGAAGAATCTTTTGCCAGTCAATGACACATTCCTGTTCAGAGTAGACAAAAGTGGCAGATATACTTATGATTTAGATTAACAATTTTAAAATATCAGATTATGAAGATACAATGCACAATGGCTGAATTGCCAAAGGATAATGTGAAGGTTTCTGTTTCAGGTAACTACCTTCAAGTAGCTTATGATTTTGTTCGTATCGAGCAGAAAGCGGATGATGCGAATGATAGTATGCACATGGTGGTAGAGAACTCTTGTCTGGGTGAATACATCGAGCTTCGTGGCGGCATCCGCAGCTATGATGCAATAGCGTCAGCAATCATCGAAGACAAATACCCATCTGACAAAATGGATGCAATTCGTCTTAACTTCGAGCTGGCTCAGAATAGTGCTGTGGCATCTATTGCATTGGCTGACAGCAAGCGTGAAGAGTATATTGCCGAGTATAAGGCTATGCAAGAGTGGCGCATCCACGCCAAGGAAATAGCTCGAAAGGCTGTTGACTTAATAAACAAGGAATTGAAATAATCAAGAAAGGAGGTATACTATGGCTGGACATAGTGCGCAAGGTGTTGTAAGGGTAAGCCGCAAGCCTAAAACAGCAAGTGAGACGGAGATTGTCCGTCTCATTACTGCAACTAATGAGAGTACGCCTATCGGGAATTTTACTCAGTTAGTTAAGGATTTGGCTGCGGCAGGTATTGTTATTAGCGGGAATCAAGTTGCTATTAAGGGCGATAAGGTAACTATATACAATAAAGATGAAGTTGCTCTCTTTGCCCAAGATGGCAAGCTCAATGCCAACCTGATTGATGCTGATAAAATCGAGGTTAAGCACCTATGGGCGAAGTCTGAGGATGGAACTACCAAGGTGGGATATTTCGGCAACTACGAGATTGATGCGTGCAAGGTAGATGATACTACTTATGCGCCATTGTTTGTTGGTGGGGATACAGCTAGCCAGTCGCCGTTCTACGTAACGAGCGAGGGAGCAATGTATGCTACGAGCGGATATATAGGTGGATTCAATATAGGAAAGACCAGTATAAATGGAATCAACGGACAAAACAAACTCATGCTTACACCAGGGTATATTTCCTTCGATAACAAAACTCATGGCATTGATAATATAATCGGAGCTAACTGGAAATACGGATTGGACTATGTTGGTCAGCAGATAGTTGTTAAGTACGACCATCCAACACCATCTTATGGCGGTAATATTGGTATAGCAAATTTAAAGAATATCGCATTGTATGTTTCAGCCTCTGGTAACATAGATAGGCTTTCTAGAGATACTGGCATTGTTAACTCGCTATATCCTTGCGGTAATCATGCAATATTTTGTGATAAAGGTGATTTTGCAGGATTCAGACCTTGTTTCAGAATTATTACGTCAAGCCAGACGTTGTCAAAATATGATGTGTTCTTAGAGATTGTCGATAGATGGAAGAAGCACAACAGTATTACTGGCACAGATACCATAGTCGATGTTGGTGAAGTCACACTCAGCCTTCCAACAGAACCGGAAATAGGTCAGATGTACTGGATTATAAGGTCATCTAAATACGATTACACTCTGAAGACGACCGATGGTACGAAGATTTTTTATCCGTCAGGAAACGGAACATCTTACAAACTTACAACGAATAACGAGATGGCGTGCATCATATATACTGGAACCAACTGGAGGCTGATGTGGAATATGGGCATATAATTTTTTTAAAAAAACAATAAATATGAAAAAGAATTTTAATGTACCTTTCAAGAATTGGAAGGGTGAGGTGATAGTAGCACCAGTAAAGAACGAAAACGGAGAGGAAACCTACAAGCCACAGATTATGGGCGATATTGTAGGTAAGGTGCTCTTCGAGGTGATAGACAATCAGAGTATTCAGCTATCGGGCGAAGAAAAGCTGCGTGCTTATCGGATAGCTTGCAAGATAGGCAAGGATGCTGAGAACGTAGACATCGAAGCCGAGGACATTATCCTTATCAAGAAGATACTCTGCCCAGTTATGGCTGTAGGTGGATATGGTCAGATAGTTGATTTGCTCGAAGGATAGGAACAGATAAGGCGGTTTACCACATGGTGACCGCCTTATTCTTTTCTCGTCCGTCAGGGAAGTGTGTTGCACCGAAAGATGGAATTAAATCACTAAGATAGCCATATCTACCTTTCCTTCGTTCCTCCTCTGCTTGCGTTACTAGACCTTTCTGCATTCTAACAGCGAAAGGAAGTTTGTTGAAACTATAGATACCATCTATCCAGTCGTTAGGGTGCGGATTACACTTGTGCTCAAGCTCTCGCTCTCCAGGAGTTGATGGCAACCTACTGCCACCTACTAGGTACATCATTTGATTTTCGTATGGTTCTAATTTTTTCATAATCTTAATGTTTTGATTTCTGCCGCAAAGTTACGAAAATAAACTGAAAGCGCAATGTTTCTGTTACCATTTTCTTTAATTTTGGTAACAAAAAATCAGTAACAGAACTTTCAGATTGTTACTTTAGCAAAGTTTAACTTTAAATTTTTGCTCAAAATAAATATTTTTGTGCAGAATTGTTTATTTTTGCAACACTTTCCTTATTATTAAGAATGAGGAACTAAGAACAAATAATAAAACAAAAGGAGAAGAATTTATGACTAAAGAGGAAGAAGATGAAGTCCAACGGTTAGTTCAATCAGTCGGTGTTGTACAGTTGTCAAGAGTAATGTTTAAGGACATGGACGTTAGCGAAATGATAAACGTCATTATCCTTGCAGGTAGAGGCTACAGCGTAAAGCTACTCACTTGGTTTAAGTATTATTGTGAAGTGATGCCTCTGTTTATCATGCTTTTTCATATTGCATGCATGGTAACATTTGCGTCTCATGAAAAAGAAATGTGCGTATGGTTTAAGGAGAATTGGGTATCGGCAGCATTTATCTATTTCTCAGTTTACATCCATCCGCTTGTGCTTATACTTGCTAGCAGATTCTTTTGGCTCTGCTACAGATGGCGTATTCCGATGATAATCTACCTATTTGGGATAAATGCTATTCATATTGTATACTGGAATGTTTTTACCACCAACGAAATGGTGGAATCTAATGTTGTAATACTTGTAATGACAATCATATTTTATGTATATGGTTTTGCCGATAAGTATTACTCAGGCAAGGGCTGTCAAAGTTTAATCTCTAGATTATAATGATATGGGAAAGTTATTTGGTTATCACACCTTGGGAGTGTTATTAAAATCGTTGTCTGACTCTTGCTTTCGAGCAGACGAGCAAGAGAAGAGAGGGGAGAAGGTAACTGCTTGCGGAATGAGCAGCGATGAGATAGAAGACCTTTGTGAGAACTATCTGCCGTATGCTCTCAACCCAATGATGAGCACCGAGGAGGTCAAGGAGAAGCTTCACGTTTCTGATGCAACATTGAATAGAATGGTTGTTAGAGGTGACATTCCGAACGGCGTTTGCAAAAAGCGAGGACATACCCGATATTTTAAGAAGTGGGATATTCTGCACTTCATTAAAAAGAAAAGAAAATAATAGTTGAACATGTAAGTATTCCTTACAAGTTGAGTAAGAGAGGTAA
>ERZ1026864.51-NODE-51-length-91252-cov-17.453436_pt1 | contig 91252 bp, 135 predicted proteins | sample MGYA00380162_ERZ1026864 | MGnify/ENA primary metagenome ERZ1026864 (study PRJEB33269, sample SAMEA4719798) | human gut metagenome | biome: human-associated habitat; feature: organic feature; material: feces | place: Cameroon | collected 2013-10 ... | reverse complement strand
CCGTTTTGCGGAAAAGAGATAGATACAGACAAAGATATGTATATCCCAGAAAGAGATTGGAAGCCATCTTTTTACGACCCTGACAGTGGAGGTTATCCGATAAGTATTCACTGCGAATGCGGATTAAATTTTTGTCCGGGCACATGGGATTATAAAGAATTCGTTGAAGCATGGAATGAAAGAGTAAACAAGGAGGACACAAAATGTTAATCAGAAGTCAGAATAAAGAGGTATTAGTTAATTTTGATATGTCAGCTGGTATCGAAATTGCAGAAGGGACTACAAAAACAGTTATAACATCATATATCACTGGGTGTAGTTATTTACTCGGAGAATATTCCACTAAAGCAAAAGCCCTTAAAGTACTGGATATGATTCAGGAAGTCTATGTAAATGGGCATATTGATTACCAGATGCCAGCAGATAGTGAGGTGGTTGTATGAAGTACAGAAAGAAGCCAGTTGTAATTGATGCAGTACAGTGGACTGGTACAAATCATCGAGAAATGTTCGATTTCCTGACGGACTATCAGTGTACAAACCAGTACATGTTGGCAGAAGATAAGAATTTCTATATTGACCATTGGAAGGTTCCGGGTGGATTGGTTATTAAGACACTTGAGGGCGAACATCTGGCGAATATTGGTGATTATATCATCCGCGGTGTTCACGGTGAGTTTTATCCGTGTAAGCCAGATATATTCAGAGAAACTTATGAGGAGGTGGAAGTATGAGCGATGCGATGAAATGCATTCAGAATGAAGACGACACATTTAGCGCATACGATGATACCTATGACGTTGTAATACACTGTAAGGCAGGAGAGGAACAGAAGAAAGTTATTGAGCGTTTAAGAGCTACCATCTGGATTCCGGTATCTGAAAAAATGCCGGATAAACGTGACTGGTGCCTTGCAGTATTCAGAGAATCAGATACAGAATATCAATTAATTCCAAGGGTTGCGGAGTTCATGAATAGACCAGATGATGAGCATGCAACGGCTGATGGTTGGCATATTATAGATTTTTTTGAAGGGTCGAAAGAATATATAAAATTGTTAAAATGTGTTGCTTGGATGCCGCTTCCAGAACCATATAAGGAGGACTGAATAAATGTTAAAAATAATACGATGCAGAGGAGAATGACAGGGAAGCTGTAAACGATGTAATGACAAGGGCATTTGGAATAGAAATTGGATGTGCTTCTTGTACAGGATAGAAGGACGCGAAGGATGTTACTGTGAAAAATGCGTAAAAGAAATTATGTGTGAGGAGGGCCGGACATGGGATATTGTAAATTAGAATGTCCGGACGGTGAAACAGAATGCTGCATATGCTGTACTAAACAGGATTCCTGCCAGTGCAGATGTGATGATATGGACAGTTATGAATATGCGGAGGAGTGTGAAGAATATGAAAATTGATGAATTAGGCTTAACAACAAGAACGCGCAACATACTATTAAGAGTAGGGCTTACTACTACTGAGAAAATCAAAGAAAAATCAGATGATGATCTGAAAAGAATCAGAAATATGTCTGAGAAATGTTACAAAGAGATTAAGCAAGCTGTGTACTGTACGGACTGTAAACGCAGTATCTATGGAGAATATAATGATTGTGACATCAATGTAGAAAGTGGTGGGAGATATCTCCGTGGAGATTGTGAGTGCCATTGCAAAGTGCTTATGGAGGGATAATTAAATGCGCTTAATAGATGCAGACGAATTAATTAAATACATCAAAATTTGGGAAATTGGCACAAGCATTAGTTCTGATCAGAAAGAATTTATCAATTGCGTCAATGAACAGCCGACAGTTTTTGATGTGGACAAGGTTGTGGAGCAGTTGAAAACAAAAAAGACAAGAACTGCTGCATTACAGAAAGCATCGGAGTATTTCGAGGGTGAAACTGATGCGTTTGAAGTTGCAATCAAAATCGTGAAGGATGGGGAGAGTTGAATGAGTAGTGCAAGTATGAGATTCGGAACAAAAGCATATGTATGTGCAAGATATTTTCTTAGACCTGGAAAGTGCTTCAAATACATCGACCAGTGCGGCGAGGATGTCACAGAACACGTCTATGAGGTCATGGCATTATATCCGTACTGTGTCCTGTTAAGAGATACCAGAAACGGAGTCAGAATTTGTCCGGGGTACAATACGTTGAGTCTAATGCTGAGAGGAAGTGAAACGTATGAGTAAATCAGTATTAGTGATAGATACGCCAGAGAATTGCTTAGATTGTCAATTCTGTTATGAATTAGATGAAGGTGTCGAAGCATGTTGTTCAATCTCAGATGACGATGAAGACACAAGCCTCATGAAGAAAATTGATTGTGAATATGGATATTGTCAAGGCAAGCCTGATTGGTGTCCGTTGAAGCCATTACCAGAGAAAAAAGAATATGTCGACCCAACCAGCAGCGCGAAAGCAAAGAAAAATATTATTGCAGTTGGTTGGAACACTTGTATTAATACGATTGTAAAAGGGAGGCTCCGATGATTAATTTAACAGGAAAAAGCGTGTTCGTAAAGACACAGGAAGAATATTTAAGTGTTCTGAAAATAGCAAGGTTTCAGGGATTCACATGGGCGAGAGAAAACCATTTAAACCCTATCGAAATTCCATTTCCAAACATATTAAATTTTTATGGCGATAAGAACGTTACTTGCAGAGATTTTGAAAAGACATTGTATGAAGCGTCCGAACTCCTTGGAACGAAAGAAATTACGGCAAGAGAGTTTGCTGAGTGGATTGCCAATACATATTCTTTATGTGGTAATCGTAAATGTTCAGAATGTGTATTGAGCAAAAAATAACACTAAGTGTGACGTATGTTTGTGTGGAATAGAAAACTGGAAAGACAATATTGATGAAATTCTTGAAATTGTGGCATCGGGTAGAACTATAGTTCCTACACCCGAAGAGAAGGCAATTGATACTCTTGAAAATTTTATCGAGAATCCAGACCGTGTAGCGTTAAATGATGAGTTTGTAGGGGCATTGAAGTTGGCGGTGGAGAAATTGAAAGAGGTGAAATAGATGATTGATCTGACAAATAAATGCGTACTAGTCAGAACACATGAAGAGTATGAAAATATTTTGAAAGCAGCAAAGAAACAGGGATATAGATGGTACGGCGGAAAAGAAGCGTATCCATATCCCTTTGAAGAGCAGCAAATCCCGGATATATTAAAGTTCTATAGCAATAAAGAACTAACAAGAAATGCCGACCTTGCACCGGGATATGAATTAGTAAAAGCATCAGACATAATTGAATATGAGAAGGAGCTCAAAGATGCTATAAGACTTGTTAGAACATTTGTTAAAAACCCAGACAGAACATTGATTGACTCGCTTATTAAGTCCTTGAAGTTACTTGCAGATGCTGTAGAAAGTCAGATGGAAGAGGTGAAGTAGATGGAGGAGAGATTGACAGATTATTCAGATAATGGATACGCATATATCACTGGCGTTGGGTATAAAACTTGTGAAGAATTTTGTAAATACGTAGTAGATGGATGCAAGAATTGCTATATCCAACAAGCATTTAAAAAACTTGCCACTTATGAAGACTTAGAAGAACAGGGCTTACTTGTGAGATTGCCGTGTAAGGTCGGAGATATTGTTTATGTAGATAGCGCAATACTTCCAATAGAGGACATGGAATGTTATGAGGACATAGACAACAAGATTCCCTCATATTTTCAAGGCCGAGTTGTTTCATTCCGGTTTGCACAAAGAAACTGGGTAAAGATTGCGGTTAAGGCGAAGTGGTTACGTGAATGGATTGATGATGAAACCGGACCAGAAAGTGATTACATAGAGTGCGAGAAAAACTTTTCAATCTTATTGTCAACGATTGGAAAAACAGTATTTTTCACCCGTGAAGAAGCTGAGAAGAAATTGGAGGAGATGAAGAAATGAATAATAAACCTACACCAGACATAACGCCAAACCTTACTATATCAGCATACCACGTATTACAACAATATTGCACTGGACAGCCAGCGGATTGCAAAGGCTGCGGATTCTACGAACACTGTCCAGAATGTTTTCGAGGCATGCCATGTGACTGGAACCTAAACGAAGAGGGTGAAATAAATGAAACTGAGAAAGGCAACACTAATTGACTACGGAGTACCGCCGGATGACATACCGACATTACAAAGCCACTTGCGAAATCTTAGTGAAAGTGATAAATACAATCTGTTACAGGTATCTATCAAATATGCGCCCGGAATTGAATCACAAATCTACGACAGTATCGTCAACAGCATCGGCTATCGGACAATGGAGAAGATCAGGACAGTTCCTGCAACGGAGAATGACTTTTACGGCTACAAACGCAAGGTCATGGCGGAATATTATCATCTGGCCAAATTGATTGGCAGACTTTAAAAAACTTAAAAATTTATAAAAGTGGTAGAGAGCTAAAACTCCCCAGCGTGGTATTATATTTGTATATAACTGCTATACTGGGGACTTTTTTGAATTGAGGTGATAATATGGTGAACTTAAAAGCAGTTACGAGAAAACTCCAAAAAGCTATATTATCCACCGGATTAATCATAAAAATCGGAACATCGCAATTCTACAGCCATGAGCAGGAACGATTGATAACAGTAATAATTATATCAACACCTACACTTCACCTCACAAAAAGGGGTGAATGGAAAGATTGTGATTATGAAATATTACGAACTGCATCCCAGTATGATGTGGTCATGTGCCTAAAAGAAATATGGGAGGCAGTCAGAAAATGAGGATAGACAGAGGTGATTAGATGGACTTAACGCCTAAGCAGAAAGCGTTTGCAGATGAATATATAAAGAATGGCGGAAATGCATCTAATGCCGCAAGGAAAGCTGGATACTCTAATGGAATCATTAGAAACGCGACAAAAAAACTGTTGGAAAAAGGTTGCATTTCTGCATATATAGCCGAAAAGCAGTCTCTCATCGAAAAACAAAAAGGCACTGACATCATGTCTCTGGCAGAAATTCAGCAGCGCCGCTCCATGATCGCAAGAGGTGAGCTGACTGATTCATTCGGATTTGCTCCGGATTTCTCCGATCAGCTGAAATCCATGAATGATCTGGAAAAGACATTAAAGATTAAGCAAGAGCAGGAAGAAAAGAAAGCAGCAGAGGAAGCTGCTAGAAATGCGAAGCCGTATCACATGGATCTGTATAACATTCCTGATTGTTTCCATTGGGCCATTAGAGATATTCGAGATAAGAAACATCTGGAGTATGTATTTAAAGGCGGACGTGGCTCTACGAAATCAACCACCGTCGGAATGACTATAGTAGAGTTGATGAAGAACAATCATGATATCCATGCCGTGGTTTGCCGTAAGGTCGGAAATACTATCAAAGATTCTGTATATAACAAAATCAAATGGGCTATTGGAAAACAGGAATTTACAGAAGAATTTGATTCCAAGTTATCACCTATGGAGATTACATTAAAAGCAACCGGGCAAAAGATATACTTCCGTGGTGCTGATGACCCTGACAAGATTAAATCTATCAACCCTGAGTTCGGATATATTGGCATTCTCTGGTTCGAAGAGTTAGATCAATTCGCAGGACCTGAGGAAATTCGTAAGATTGAGCAGTCTGCGATTCGTGGCGGAAACCTTGCATGGATATTTAAGAGCTTCAATCCGCCAAAAACAATGAATAACTGGGCTAATAAATATGTTCTCGAACCAAAAGAGAACAGAATAGTTCATTCATCAACTTACTTAGATGTGCCAAAAGGATGGCTGGGACAGCCATTTATTGACGAAGCGGAGCATCTGAAAGAAGTTAATCCAAATGCTTATGAACATGAGTACATGGGAATTGCGAATGGAAACGGCGGGAACGTATTTGAATATCTGGAGATTAGAGATATTACAGATGAAGAAATCAGTCACATGGATCGTATTTTCGCTGGCGTAGATTATGGATGGTACCCGGATGCCTTTTGCTATCTCCGAACTTATTACGATTCTGCCAGAGAGAAAATATATCTGATTGACGAATTGTATGTAAATAAATGGAGCAACTCCAAGACCGCTGATTGGATCAAGAAAAAAGGCTATGATGATTACACAATGATATGTGATTCTGCGGAGCCTAAATCCGTGAACGACTTCCGGGACGCCGGACTCCCTGCCAGAGGAGCAATCAAAGGGCCGGGAAGTATCGAGTATGGTTTCAAATTCTTACAGACAAAGACTATAGTCATTGACCCGAAGCGAACACCGAACGCATATAAAGAAATCACAGAATATGAGTATGACAGAGACAAAGAGGGGAATGTAATAAGTGGTTATCCTGACGGAAACGACCACGCAATCTCGGCACTTAGGTATGCTTATGAGCCGTTATTTAACAGAAGGGGGTACAGTGCATAATGTGTAAATTTTGTGATGAATTAGATTCTTGGAAAGAATGCCATGATAATCCAGAATACAAGAAGAACAAATATATATACGGCTGTATGTTGTACATGTACATGAAAGACCGAAAAGGAAGCATTACTTCCAGACCGTTTGACCTTAATTATTGTCCGATGTGCGGAAAGAAGATAGCGACAGGTGACTAAATGGGACTTATAACAACACTAAAAAGGTGGTTTAACATGATATTCAAAAAACAAGCTGAAGAGGACTTCAATATCCAGGCAGCAGAATTCCCAGAGATGGAATCACTGATTAACCGGTGTGCAAACATCTACAGAGGTGTACCGGAATGGTTAGACGATAAGAATAATATCAAGACGATCAATTTTGCGAAATCTGTCTGCTCAGAGACAGCACGGCTCGCAACATTGGCGATTGGCATTCAGATTGATGGTTCTGCAAGGGCAACATGGCTACAAGAACAGATTGACAAGGTATATTTCCAGATCCGGCACTGGGTAGAGTATGGCTGTGCCTATGGAACGGTATTCATTAAGCCAAATGGAGAAGGACTTGACATATTTACTCCGGCAGATGTGATGATTGTAGATTACGACAATCAGGAGATTAAAGGGATTATATTTAAGGATTCTTATGTTGTTGGACGGAAATACTATACAAGGCTTGAATATCATCGTTTTGTTGAGACCACCGTGGATGGTATAACAACCTATCCGTACTACGTTTCTAATAGAGCCTATGTATCAAAATCCCCTCAGTCAATCGGAGATAAGATTGACCTTAAACAGACCAAATGGGCCGACCTCATGGCAGATGCACCACCGATTCTCAAAGCAAATGGGGAGAAGCTGGACAGAGCTTTGTATGGAGTGTTGCGGACACCACAGGCAAACAATGTGGATATCAGCACACCACTTGGACTTCCGATTTTTGCAGAAGCTATCGAAGAATTAAAAGACCTCGACATTGCATATAGCAGAAATGCCGGAGAGATTTTTGATTCTCAGAAGATTGTTCTGGCAGATGATAGACTACTGATGCCAAGCGGCACACCTGTTTCAGCCATGTCGCCACAGAGTATGGAGAACAGACGGAATGAGATGAGCTTACCGCACTTTGTCAAGAACGTATTCGGACAGGACGAGAAAGAATTCTATCAAGAAATCAATCCAGTTCTCAACACAGATACCCGTATAAGTGGCATAAATGCCCTTTTAAGCCAGTTAGGGTACAAGATTGGATTCTCCAACGGATATTTTGTTTTTAACGAATCTAGCGGCATTCAGACGGCTACGGGAGTGGAAGCAGAACAGCAGAGGACAGTTCAGTTCATTAAAGACGTTCGAGACAAACTGGAATCTTGTCTGGACGAAGTTATTTACGCACTGAACGTTTACGCTGACCTGTACGGACTTGCACCTATTGGAACTTATGAGGTCAATTATGATTTCGGAGACATCCTGTATGTGCGTGAAAACGACCGTGCAAGATGGTGGCAGTATGTGACTACTGGCAAGGTTCCGGCATGGATGTATTTCGTAAAGTTTGAAGGAATGACGGAAAACGATGCGAAAGCAATGGTTAAAGAAGCTCAGCCAGACGAACCGAAACTGTTTGGAGATGAATAGTTATGTTAAGCCCAGAATATTTACGGCAAATTACAGAGGGCAGTGAGCAGATTGCTGAAGAACTACATCAGTATATCACCTCTGAGATCGTGTCGCGAATGATGGCAAGAATCGGCAGAGGCGAGGATTATATTCTGACCAATGCCGATGCGTGGAGAATCAGAACGCTACAGGAATCCGGTGAATTGCTAGAGGACATTCTAGCGGAACTATCCAGATACACGAAACGTGAACAGCAGGAACTTCTTGAAGCGTTTGAGGATGCCGGAATCACTGCAATGAACTATGATGATAAGGTCTATAAGGCGGCAGGATTAAGTCCTGTGCCGCTTGAACAGTCACCGGCTATGATAAGGCTCATGGAGCGAAACATGAATCACTGTTTGGGTGACTGGAAGAACTTCACACGAACAACTGCAAGCGCCGCTCAGAGGCTCTATATCGAGCAATGCGACCTTGCATATAACCATGTGATGACTGGAGCAGTTGGATATACACAAGCCATTAAAGAGGCGGTTAATAATGTTGTGAGTGATGGTGTTACCGTGACATATCCCTCTGGCAGAAAAGACACTATCGAAACAGCAGTGGCGCGTTCTGTCAGAACTGGTGTGGCTCAGGCATGTGCTGATATTCAGTTGGCAAGAATGAAGGAAATGGGATATGGTTTAGTGCTGACATCGGCACATATAGGAAGCCGCCCAAGCCATGAAGTATGGCAAGGGCAGGTATTCTCTATAGACTGGGAAAAATTAAAAGAAATCAAACCGGAGTTTTTTCAGGAACAAGATGCATCGGAATACCGTAAAATGCTGAAACAAAAAACAAGCAAGTATCCTGATTTTATTGAAAATTGCCATTATGGTGAAGCCGATGGAATATGTGGAGTAAATTGCAGACATCATTTTTCAGTTTGGGCGGAAGGGATGCCAAATCCCTATGCAGAACTATCAGCAGAAGATAAGGCAAATAAGGGCAAACAGTACGAAAAAGAGCAAAAACAGCGCGCCTATGAACGAAGAATCCGCAAAACAAAAAGAGAAGTTCTTGGGCTGCAAGCAGGAGTTGACAATGCACCGAATGAAAAGGCGAAATTTGCCCTCCAGCAAGACCTTGACCGAAAATCTTATCTCTTACAGAAACAAAACGCTGCATACAAAGATTACTGCAAGCAGAACGACCTGAGAGAACTGCAAGACCGGCTCATGATAGCGAAGTGGAACCGCCAGAACGCCGCAAAAGCCAGAGGAGCGGCAAAGAGATATAAGACAGCAAAGGGGATTGACTGATGGACAGATGGGAGTATTTTAATCCTAATCCCGTTAAGGGTAAGAGAACCGGAGATTGCGTTGTCCGGGCAATATGCAAAGCAACTGGGCAGGACTGGGAAACGGTATTTGCCGGATTAATGATACAGGCGTGCACTCTGTCAGATATGCCATCAGCTAATTACGTCTGGGGTGCGTATCTCTATAAGCATGGATACAGACGCAAGTTGATTGAACAGTCAGAACGATATATCTATACAGTCAACGACTTCTGTACAGACCATCCGACAGGCACATATATTCTCTGCATAGACGGTCATGTGGTGACAGTACAAGAGGGCAAATATTTCGATACATGGGATTCCGGAAATGAAGTCCCGGTATATTACTGGGAAAAGGAGAATAAATGAGCGTATCAGAATTTGTACAGATATTCCTCTCTATCTGCGGAGGGGTGTCCATTGTCGGAGGGGCGGCGGCTGTAATTTTTAAGTGGATTGCTCCGGCATTCCGACTTAATAAGCGAGTAGAGACACTGGAAGAACATGATAGACGAGATTATGAAAGTCTTCGGAGAATCGCAGAACGAGATTCATTAATTCTGGAAGTGTTGTCGACCATGTTGGATAGTCAGATTAGTGGGAATAATGTAGAAGAATTAAAAAAAACAAAACAGAAGCTTACAAATTATCTTGCACAGAATCAGCGTTAGCATTAGTAAGGGGTATGCTCATGAAATTATATGTGTTCACTAAGAAAGATATAGACAGATTCTTGATAGAGTGCAATTTTACACCGGATGAGGAAAAGCTGTTCCGACTGAGATGTCAGGAACGCACTCTTGAGTACTGTGCTGAACAGATGAATGTGAGCATATCTACGGCGAAACGATTGAGCCGCCGGGTAAATAATAAAATAATTAAAGTATGCTGATACTTTTCAGATACTTATATGGGTCTTAGACGAACTGTCTAAGGCTCTTTTTTTATGTAAAAATATAGTTATAGAAAGTCATAAAGTAAGTTATAGAAAGTCATAAAGTAAGTTATAGGAGGTGTACGAGATGGCATTATATAACAATCCTTATCAATATAGTTTTGGCGTTCCGGGACAGATGAATCAATTTCAGCAGCAGCCTGTCCAGATGCCAGCTCAACCAGTACAGCAACCCCAGCAGAATAACAATGGCATCCTGTGGGTGTCTGGCGAAGTCGGTGCGAAGTCCTATCTGGTAGCACCCGGGACAAGTGTTTTACTAATGGACAGTGAAAGCGAAAAGTTCTACATAAAATCCACAGACGTTTCCGGTATGCCACAGCCATTACGGACATTTGAATACCATGAGGTAGGCGTTCAGATGCCGCCTAAACAGCCTGTTCAGAACATGGACAGTAAATACGTCACCAGACAGGAATATGACGATTTAAAGGGTAAATACGAAGCTATCATAAACCGATTAAATTCATTTTCTGAACCTGTTAGGGCTAATACCGCACAGGAATCAGCGGTCAAGGGAGGAAACGCAGATGAGTAATCCATTATTTAACGCACTTGGCGGTGGAATGCCGCAAGGAAACGGACCAATGCAGATGATACAGCAGTTTATGCAGTTTAAGCAGAATTTTAAAGGAGATCCGAAAGCAGAAGTTGAGAAAATGCTACAGTCTGGACGGATTTCCCAACAGCAACTTAATCAGGTTCAGCAGATGGCAGGGCAGTTTCAGAATCTGCTAAAAAATATGAAATAGTACATTACAATCTGGCCAGATTGATGTAAATACACAATAAAGGAGATTATATTATGGATGGAAATTATAGCTTATCAGATATAGCCGCCGCTACTGGAAACGGTAGAAATAATGACGGCATGTTTGGTGGAGATGGTAGCTGGTGGATTATTGTTTTATTTATCTTTGCTTTCTTCGGATGGGGAAACAACGGCTGGGGCAATAATGGCAACGGTGGCGGATACGCAGCCACAGCGGCTACTCAGGCGGACATTCAGAGAGGATTTGACAATTCTTCTGTAATCAGCAAGCTTGACGGAATCAACAACGGTCTCTGTGATGGATTCTATGCAATGAATAACGGCATGCTTACCGGATTTAACGGAATCAACACTAACATCATGCAGACTGGGTTCGGCATTCAGCAGGCGATCAACGCTGACACTGTAGCAAATATGCAGAACACAAATGCGCTCCAGACACAGCTTGCAAACTGTTGCTGTGAAACCAGAGAAGCAATTCAGGGCGTAAATTACAACATGGCGCAGAACACCTGTGCATTGCAGAACACCATGAATAGCAACACAAGAGACATTATCGACAGCCAGAATGCAGGAACCAGAGCGATTCTTGATTACCTCTGCAATGAAAAGATTTCTAGTTTACAGGCTGAAAACAATGACCTCAGACGTGCCGCATCTCAGGATCGCCAGAGCGCATTACTCACAACTGCAATGGCTTCTCAGACACAGCAGCTTATTAATGCGATCAATCCGGCACCAATTCCGGCATATCAGGTTCCTAATCCGAACACATATTACGGATGTGGATGCAACACCGGATGTAATTGCTGATAATTTCATATCGAGAGTATCTTTCGATTGAATCGAATGTCGGCTTATGCCGTTATTACACAGAAGGGCAGGCTGAGACCTGTCCTTTTGTGATATGAAAGGAGTATTTTTTATGGCAGAATTTACAAGTATAGCTGCTCAGACAGTAGCAGCAAAAGGAAATGTAGTATTTTCAAACACGGCAGTTAAAGGTTCTAACTGCATTCAGCACAGAGAGGGAAGCGGAATCATCACTCTGAGGGGACTGACTAACCAGTGCAAAGCGAGATTCTTCGTGGATTTTTCTGGCAATATCGCAATTCCAACAGGCGGTACTGTTGAAGCTATCTCTCTGGCTATTACAATTTCTGGTGAGCCTGTATTATCCTCCCAGATGATTTCCACACCGGCGGCAGTAGACCAGTACAACAATGTGTCCTCTGGCATCTATATTGATGTACCTCGCGGATGTTGCGTTAATATCGCAGTAGAGAACACAAGCGATCAGGCAATTTCTGTTGCGAACGCAAATATTATCGTGACCAGAGAAGCGTAGGAGGTGTGATTATGAGAGATATTAAAGACTTATGCGCAAGAATCGAAGATGAACTTTCCAAAATCGCTGATAATGGACTGACCACCGGGAATCTGGAAATGGCATACAAGCTGATTGATATGTACAAAGATATCAAGAATACACAGTACTGGGATAAGAAAGTTGAGTATTACAACACTGTCCTTGATGAGATGCGTGGTGGATACAATGACGATTACAGCGAACGTGGAAGAAAGCGTGACAGCATGGGGAGATACAGCTCAAATGACGGCAGAATGATGCCGGATTACGACCGGGGCAGTTCTTATGCCAGACGCGGTGAGCATTATGTCAGAGGGCATTACAGCCGTTCTGATGGACGAGACGCCTACGATGATTACATGACGCAGAAGCAGAGCTATCGTTCTGGCAAGTCTGAAGACTGCAAAAGAAAGATGCTTGCCGCTCTGGAAGAACATCTGGACGAACTCACAACAGAAATGAGCGATATGTCCAAGGACGCAGAGTGCCGGGAGGAACGTGATCTTGTTAAGAGATACGTGGAAAAACTCCGTGATATGCTCTAAAAACGTAAAAGTGGTAGAGAGGTAGTTAAAAGAAATCTGTTATAATGTAATTGTGCAGCAGGAAGCACAACGGTTGTTTTAACATTTTCGTTTTATCCTCCTTTCTTAAAGTAGCTGGTGCGCACGCTTTATGGAAAGTTAAACAGGTTCGAATCCTGTCGTGCGTATTTGCCATCTGGCACGCAAGATGGCTCACCTCCTTGAATAAAGTTTTTATTCACGTTTTTCTTTTAAAAAGAAAGAGCATTCGAAACAACTCGTGGCAGGCATGACACGTTAAACACCTTGCTAACCCGGGAATCCGGGTTAATGGAATGTAGCTCAGGTGGAAGAGCGGAGAGCGCATAGCTCTTGACGTCGCAGGTTCGATTCCTGCCTTTCCACTTACCCTGCCAGTGGTCTAACTGGCTTAATCCACTTACCTGCGGCGGCAGGTCAATAAACACGACCAGGAGGATGTTATGCAGAAACTTATTGACACATTAAAATCGTATGGAATTGAAATCCCGGAAGACAAACAGGCAGATGTAAAGAAAGCACTCTCTGAACATTACAAAAATGCAAAGGAAATAGCAAAAACTCTGTCAAAAGTCGAGGGTGAACGTGATGGCTGGAAAGAACGTGCTGAGGCAGCAGAGGAAACCTTGAAAGGGTTTGACGGTATCGACCCGGCAAATATCCAGACAGAGCTTGCTGGATGGAAGAAAAAAGCCGAGGATGCAGAAAAAGAATTCAACGCAAAAATCTACGACCGTGATTTCTCAGATGCGCTCAAAGCGGCACTCGACGATGTTAAGTTTTCCAGTGAAGCGGCAAAGAAGTCTGTTATGGCAGACATCAAGGAAGCAGGGTTGAAGCTGAAAGATGGCAAAATCCTTGGACTGAATGACCTAATCGAACAGATGAAGCAGTCTGACGCATCCGCTTTTGTGGACGAATCTCAGCAGCAGGCTCAGCAGAATCAGGCAAGATTCACCACTCATGTTGGACAGCAGCAGACACCGGGAAGCATGACTAAAAAAGATATCGAAGCAATCAAAGACCCGTCCGAGAGACAGGCTGCAATTGCTCAGAACATCCAGCTATTCCAGTGATTTTTTTACACCGACTATACACCAGAGTATAGCCGCTAACCCAATACCTTAATAATTATGGGTAGAAAGGATTTTTATATGGCAGCAAAAGCTAATCTTATTATGAGTAATGATATTCAGGTAACGGCACGTGAGATTGACTTTGTTACCAGATTCGAAAGAAACTGGGAACACTTGCGCGAGATTCTTGGTATCATGCGTCCAATCAAAAAGACACCCGGAGCGGTTCTTAAATCAAAATACGCAGAAGGCACATTGCAGGATGGAAATGTTAAAGAGGGTGAAGAAATCCCTTACAGCAAATTCACTGTAAAGGAAAAGCCTTATGCAGAAATGAGTATTGAGAAGTACGCAAAGGCTGTATCTATCGAAGCAATCAAGGATCACGGTTATGAGAACGCCGTTCAGATGACCGATGATGAATTCCTTTTCCAGCTTCAGACCAATGTTACTGAAAGATTTTACGACTATCTGAAAACAGGTACCCTCACATTTACAGAAACTACTTTCCAGATGGCTTTGGCAATGGCCAAGGGTCGGGTTGAGAACAAATTCAAACAGATGCACAGAAATGTGACTGGTGTTGTTGGATTTGTCAACATTCTGGACGTATATGAATACCTCGGAGCAGCTGAGATTACTATTCAGAATCAGTTCGGATTCCAGTACATGAAAGATTTCATGGGCTTCAACACCATCTTCCTGTTATCCGAAAAGGAAATTCCAAGAGGAACAGTTATCGCTACCCCTGTTGAGAACATCGTACTGTACTATGTTGACCCGAATGAATCTGACTTTGCAAGAGCAGGTCTTGTATACACCGTATCTGGTGAGACAAACCTGATCGGATTCCACACACAGGGCAACTATCACACAGCAGTATCCGAAGCATTCGCAATCATGGGACTTACCCTCTTTGCAGAGTACATTGATGCTATTGCTGTTGGAACCATCAACACAACTCAGACGCTTGGAACTCTGACTGTAAACTCCACAGCAGGAAGTAAAAGTGGAGATACTAAAGTGACCATCACTCCGGCAAAAGCGAGCGCAGGAAATGTGTATAAGTACAAGGTCGCATCTTCTGAGACTGCCGTAGACTACGGACAGAATGTGAAGAACTGGAGCGCGTGGGATGGTGAATCCGACATTACAGCAACAACAGGACAGGTAATCACAGTGGTTGAATGTGACAGCACCTATAAGGCGCTGAGCGCAGGACATGCGACTGTAGCAGCAAAACCATAAATGTAGGAGGTAACTGGCATGGCTTATGCAGATTATAAATTCTATACAGAATCATTCGGCAATGTCGTGCCAGAAACCGACTTTCCGCGACTGGCAGAAAGAGCCAGCGATTTTGTGGACACAATGACGTTTGACAGGTTGGTGGACGGACTGCCAACAAATGAACGCTCGCAGAAGCGTATCAAAAAGGCAGTCTGTTCATTGGCTGAATTAATGTATCAGATTGAGCTTGCTGAAAAGAATGCTATCAATCAGGCATCGGCAAATGTAACCGACATAAATGTCGGGAACATCTCAACAGGCATTGTAACATCTGTATCTTCTGGCAGTGAATCTATTTCTTACGCCACACCTCAGCAGAAAGCATCGGGCGCAAAGGAATGGAGTGCGGTATATGCCGCCGCCGGGGATGTGCAGAAAACGAACGACTTACTTTTAAAGACAGCATTGCCGCTTCTGATGGGAGTAAGGACGGATGATGGCATACCGATATTGTATGCGGGATTATAAAAGGAGGTAAAGATGGAAGCATTATTTACGAATGTAACACTGATTCTAGCAGTAATCAGTGTTTTGGCATTTTGCGTGTCTGTGATTACACAGGTGATTAAAAATGTTGGGTTCCTGTCGAAAATTCCGACAGATGCCTTGGTGCTTGTACTGTCTATCGGAATTACTGTAGCCGCTTTTGTGGCGTATATGCAGTATATCCACATGACAATCTTGTGGTATATGATTTTAGCAGCTATCATGGCCGGGTTTATTGTGGCGTTTATTTCCATGTTTGGATGGGAGAAGATTACGGAATTGTGGAAGCGAACGTCCAAGGTTGACGTGGATAAACTGAAAAATAAATGATTAAGGAGAGGGTATCATGTACGGCAAAACATTGACGATTTTCAATTATTATGAGAGTCCAACAACTGGAGATGCGTACTGGTATCCTCATGTTTTATCCGGCGTTGACCTCATTACCGATAAAGGAGCAATCCTTAAAAAGTACGGGCCAGACGCAACAGACAACGCACAGTTACACGTTCGATACACTGTCCAGAACGGCGAGATAACGATTACTGATAAAGACGGCAAGATTCTTCCATGGGTGCCTCCTAAAGAGTGGAAACAGCAGATTAACAACGCTCTGGAAGATACTATCACCTTCTCAGATGAGTCGTTCTTCTGGGAGGGTGAGTGGACTGGCGGAACGGTATCTGACAGCGATTATCGGAACGGATTCTACCAGTACATGAACGAGAACAAGGATAACGTGTTTAAGATTACCAGTGTGGGCGGTCCGTATACACTGATTCCACACTTTGAGATTCTGGGTAAGTAATATGAGTAAAATTCATCATTTCAAAGGATTCTCCATAGTCGATGGAGATATGAAAATAAAGCTGAATATGGATAGGTTTTCCAGACAGTATCAAGAAGCCCAGTATCTCCTTGATGGGATGGTTATGGACAGTATGGTTCCGTTTATGCCGATGATTTCAGGAGATTTTATCGATAAGACAAGGGCAAGAAGTTCCTCTATTCAAGGTACAGGCTTTGTCTGTGCGGCGGCAGAACCTTATGGCAGATTCCTTTATATGGGGAAAACGATGGTGGACGAGCTGACTGGAAGTCCTTACGCTCGGCAGTATGCCAAGAAAGTTCTTGTCAGTCAGTTTTCTGGTCAGACAGCCGCAAAGGAGAACCTTGAATATACCAAGCAGGCTCACCCACGGGCACAGGCAAAGTGGTTCGATGCCGCAAAACGACAATACGGAGCAACATGGATTCGCAAGGTAAAAGCACAGGCAGGAGGTGGCAGCCATAGCGGATAAACCTATCGGAAAAGATGCAACCGGATATGAGATCCTGACAGATGCTATGAAAGCACTTCTGAACCAGTATCCGGGACTGTATGAAAATGAAACAATCAAATTCGAAGAACTTGGTAAGGAATCAGGAATTGCATTCTCGGCAGACAATGGAGCTTTGATTTATTCAGAAAAAGAAGATGTCTGTGGCACGATGCATCAGGTGTGTCAGTATCCATTTTATGTCGTATATCGCACAGCATCTGATAAGGAACGACAGAAGTTATCTGTTCAGAAATTCCTTGATAGTCTCGGCAAATGGATATGTCGAGAGCCAGTTATTATAAATGGCTCTGAGACACGTTTGCAAGCGTTTCCTGAGCTTTCGCAGGGACGAGTGATAAAACGTATCACCCGCGATAACTCCTATGGTTTAGAACCGCAGGAGAGTGGCGTACAGGACTGGTTGTTGCCATTGTCAGTGCGCTACGAATACGAGTTTGAAAAGTGGTAAAACTCGCAAGAAAACTCGTAAGAACTCGAATAAACAACCGGCTATCAATTAGAGATAGTCGCTAACCTACATAGCCTTTTAAAAGTTATAGGCAGAAAGGACATTTCTATGGCAGTTACAGGCAAAATTGACCGTAAATATATGGCTCATTATATCGACGCAGGCTCCCTCTGCGGAGGACTGACACCGAAATATGAACGCCTTGGAAAAGATCTGGAAGAGTATAACGTAGAACTCAATCCAGACACCGAAACATCTAAAAACATTCTCGGAGAATCCACATTTAAACACAACGGCTACGAAGTTTCTTCTGACGCTGATCCGTTCTATGCAGACACCACTTCTGATCTGTTTACAGCATTGCAGAAGATTGTAGATGGACGTCTCAAAGACGATAACCTCAAAACAAAAGCAGTTGAAGTTCATCTCTGGACAGAAGCCACAGCAGGCAAATATGAAGCATATCAGCAGGATTGTTATGTTGTGCCGACATCCTACGGCGGCGATACATCTGGCTATCAGATTCCATTTACCGTCAACTATACTGGCGAACGTGTAAAAGGAAAGTTTGATATCAGTTCCGGTACATTCACAGCCGACAGCGAATAATTTTTAGGAGGATATAGAAAATGGCAAAAACAATTAATACAAACATTGATGATGGATTTCTTCTTTTCACATTCACAAACAAACAGGGTGAAGTGTTCTCTTCATTTAAACTGAACCCTACTGATATTAATGTTGCGGCAAGAGCAGAAGAACTGGAAACTTTCTTTGAACAGGCTCAGGAATCTGTTAAAAATGTTTCTTCCAGCAAAGAGATGGCGGAGATTAATAATCAGATTGAGGACAAAATCAATTATATGCTCGGATACGAAGCATCTAAGGATTTGTTCAAAGAACCAATTACTGCGACAACTGTTTTTGGAAATGGTCAGGTGTTCGCCTATATCGTTCTGGATAAAATCAATGAAGCACTCAGTCCGGAAATCGAAAAGAGAAAGAAAAAAATGCAGGAAGTGGTCAATAAGTACACGGAGAAGTATGCAAAATGACCGCCTATGAGTTGCCCACCTCACTAAATATCAGTGGGGTGGATTTTTCTATCAGGACGGATTTTCGAGTGATTATTGATATTCTAGTCACTATGAATGACCCAGAATTGGACGAACAAGCGAAAGCAGTAGTTATGTTACAGATTCTGTTCGAAGAGTGGCAAAGTATACCCCCAGAACATCTTACAGAAGCTTGCCAGAAAGCTTGCGAGTTTATTGACTGTGGACAAACTGACGATAGTCCGAATAAACCCAAACCCCGTTTGATGGACTGGGAGCAGGACGGGAACATGATTATTCCGGCAGTCAACAAGGTTGCTCATCAGGAAGTGCGTATGAATAAATACATGCACTGGTGGACTTTCTTCAGTTATTTTATGGAGGCTGGCGAATGCCTGTTTAATACAGTAGTCGGAATCCGTAGTAAAAAGGCTTACGGAGAGCGTTTGGACAAATACGAGAAGAAATTTTATTACGATAACAAAGATATTATTGATATAAAAACACGTCTCAGCGATGAGGAGCAAGCTTATAAAGATAAGCTGAATGAGATGTTGAACCTCAAATAGTTAGGAGGTGGACACATGGCTGCTGATGGCTCAGTCATTATTGATACCAGAATGGACACGTCTGGCGTACAAAACGGCGTATCTGCAATAAAAAAGTCATTTAACGGCCTTGGAAGTGCTGCAAAAAAAGTAGGTTTGCTGATTGGCGGAATATTCGCTATTGGAAAGTTGGCGCAGTTCGGCAAGGAATGCCTGGAACTCGGCTCTGACCTCGCAGAAGTGCAGAACGTGGTTGATGTTACGTTTACCACCATGTCCGATAAGGTCAATGAATTTGCAAAGAATGCCATGACCTCTGCCGGACTGTCAGAAACCATGGCAAAAAGGTATGTTGGTACGTTCGGGGCAATGTCTAAGTCGTTCGGGTTCTCAGAAGCGCAGGCTTATGATATGTCAACGGCTCTAACGCAGCTGACTGGTGATGTAGCATCATTCTATAACATTAGTCAGGACTTGGCCTACATTAAGTTAAAATCAGTGTTTACGGGCGAAACGGAAACACTCAAGGACCTCGGCGTGGTAATGACCCAGTCGGCACTTGACCAGTATGCACTGGCCAATGGCTATGGAAAGACCACATCTGCTATGACAGAACAGGAGAAAGTTGCGCTGCGACTGAAATTTGTAACAAGCCAGTTATCGGCTGCTTCCGGAGATTTTGCTCGAACGTCCGGATCCTGGGCGAATCAGGTCAGGGTAATGCAGTTACAGATTCAGTCCCTGAAAGCTACAGTCGGACAAGGACTGATTAACATCTTTACTCCGGTCATAAAAGTGATCAATATCTTACTGGCTAAACTTGCCACAGTTGCAAACGCCTTTAAGTCCTTTACGGAGCTGATAACCGGGAATAAATCATCCGGGCAGACGGAAGCCAGTGGAGCGGGGCTTACCGGAACTGACCTGTCAGCTACAGAAGATGCTTATAGCAACGCTGCGGATGGAGCTAATAGTCTGGCTGATGCCACACAGAATGTAACAGATTCCACGCAGGACAGCACAGGAGCGCTGAAAAAGCAGGCCAAGGCTCTTAAAAAGAATATTGCTCCGTTTGATGAATTAAAGGTTATTGGAAAAGAAGCGGCGGATGCGATATCTGGTGCGACAAAAACGCCTACCGTAAAGGCAGACAATATTAGTCTCGGAAATGTTGGACAGGTAGATTACGGAGGATTGGCAAAAGGAGAAAGCCAGATTGACAAACTCAGCAAATCCGCAAAGAAGTTATCTGATATACTTAAGCAACTCTGGAAGCCTTTTCAGGAAGCTTGGAGCAGAGAGGGTAAGAATACTATTGATACTGCAAGACATATGTTTTCCAGTCTTGCTGAACTTGCAAAGAGTGTAGGAAAAAGTATTATGGAAGTCTGGACAAATGGGACAGGCACTGAAATGCTATCTACCATGCTCCGGATCATACAGAATATCTTTAAAATTATAGGAAACATTGCGTCTCAGTTGTCTAAAGCGTGGAATAAAAATAAAGTCGGAACAAAGATAGTCCAGGCACTGGCAAATGCTTTTCAGGCAATACTTACTTTTATCGAAAAAATAACGAAAGCAACAGCAGACTGGGCTGGAAAACTCGATTTTTATCCGTTACTGGATTCTATTAAGAACCTCACAAAATCCTTTGCACCAATTATCGAAGCGCTTGGAAATGTTCTTGAATGGATATATACCAACATTATTTTACCATCATTGAAGTGGTTAATTGAAACAGGCGTTCCTACACTTATTAATATTGTATCAGGGTTTTTAAACTTCCTAGGAGAACATCAGACGCTGGTCGAAGCGTTCGGAGCGGCACTTATAGGAATGTTTGCAACAGCGAAGATTATCCCATTGGTTACTACACTTATCAGTAATATCGGCAATATTGGGCTTGCGTTGAAAGGCTTAATAGCCCTTATGACTGGATCGGGTGGAATAATGGCTGGAATATCCGCAATAGCAACAGCAATCGGTCCGGGCGGAATTATCGTTGCAGCAGTTGGAGCAGTAATAGCAGCAGGCGTTTTGCTTGTAAAGAACTGGGATTCCATAAAAGAATTTTTTGGGAATATAGTTGACTGGATTAGTGAAAAAACGCAAGCATTTGCAGAAGGATTTATAAGCAAATGGAACTCGTTAACGGAAAAAGTTAAAAATATCGTTTCCATATTAGCTAATTCGCTAAAAGAAAAAGTAGATTTTATAAAATCCGGATTCAAGACATTTATTGACTGGATAAAAACTGATTTTGTGAATTGGTGGAAAAAAGCGTGGGAAAATGTAAGGAATACTTTTAAAAGTGCGTTTGATGCTTTAGTAAATATTGCAAAAGTCCCAATTAATGGCGTGATCGGCTTAATTAATGGAATGATACGTGGAATTATTTCCGGAGTAAATACTGCTATCGGCGTGCTAAATAGAATGAAAATCAAAGTTCCGAACTGGGTACCGAAGATTGGAGGAAGTACCTGGGGATTTACGATCCCGACCATGACAGCACCACAGATTCCATACCTGGCAAAGGGTACAGTTGTGCCACGAAATGCCGGAGAGTTTGCTGCAATCCTCGGTGATAACAAACGTGAGACAGAAGTTGTATCTCCTCTTTCAACGATGAAGCAGGCGATGATGGATGCTCTCAGGGAATCCGGAAACAATGGTGGAAGTTCTCCTCAGTACATCACACTTAACATTGACGGACATGAGTTTATCCGCTGGCTTCGCGATCAGAACGGACAATACAGGAACCGGACGGGCTTCGGGATCTTTGAAGGGTAGGTGAGTGCATGAGTGAATTTAGTTCGGGAAACTTTGAGGGCTGGATTTTGAAGTTTGGCACTCAGATATTCCCACATGAATATATTAAGCGTTCTGGATACAAGGGAACACCGAATCAGCGCCTTGAAGATGACCCGTGGTCTGATTTGAAAGGGTACTTGCACAGAGACGTGCTGCCACATTATCGAACAAAGATTGAGTTTGAAACCGTAGACGATTTGGAGCTTGCTGAAAAGATTAAAATTCAGAATATTATTAATTCTGCGATGGTAAACAAGACAGAACGGAAGTGCAATATAACTTATTGGAATGATGAGACAAACGCGTATGTTCAGACAAATGTTTACGTTCCCGACATAGAGTTTACAATCAATGAAATTGATAAAAGAAGAAAGCTAATGTTTTATTCAAGCATCCGGATAGCACTGATCGAATACTAACAACAAGAGTGCATGGGTGTCACAGCTCATGTGCTCTTTTATTTTATAGACGGGAGGATGATTATGGCAGATACAGTATCTTTTGATAGTTTATTGAATACTAAAGTTGAAATGGCTGCTATTGTCAGCAACACAAAACATGACGATGATGTAGTTAGTATTACAGGCGTTGATTGGTTTACCTATGTAGGAAAGACCGCCAGTACCATATATGTTTCGGGAAATAATTTCATCGGATTCGGGCAGAATGCTGAACAGCTCAAAATCTGGAATAGGGATGGCGCGATTTATTATGTTTACCGTCAAGAAGGGACACTTGATTCAGGAAAAAGATTCCTTAAAATCAGAGTTGAGGGATATGTGTATTATTCAAGCACATCCTCATCGTATGCGCTGAAATACGAAATATTCTTGATAGAGGGACAAACCCTATTTATTAATGTTGTTCAAAGACCAACAAGTAATTATTACGCTGGCACATCGTCAATTACTGATGGAAAGACCACAACAAATTTAGACATTTCTGCATCATCTACAGTGCCAATTTCGATTCTGGTAAAAAAAGCAGGTGTGTCACAAGAAATTTCTTATAAGAAATATTCCGATATAGCACTTAATAGCATATCTGTTTCGAAAATGCCAGATAAGACCACATATTATCAGGGCGAATTATTTGACAGCACAGGGCTTGAAATATCTGGAACAACAAACACAGGAGAAACAGTCAGTGTCACAGATTACGAATTATCGGGCTTTGACAGCAGTTCCGCAGGTACAAAGACCATAACCGTTACTGCATCTGGCAAAACCACAACGTTTGAGATTACCGTCTCAGAAGCCTCTATTACCGCCATATCCGTTACTACAATGCCAACCAAGGTAAATTACCACATTGGAAAAGAATTTGATTCTACGGGCATTGTGATTACCGCAACGGCAAGTGATGGAAATACTATAGATGTCACAAAACACTGCACGTATTCCAAGCTTGACAGTAGTTTCCCAAAGCAAAGCGAAGTTACGGTTTATTACAGGAATCTCACTTGTACGTTTGAAGTTACTATTATGCAGCCAGAAAAAATAGGTAGATTAAGTTATGCTGGAACTTCGTATTTTGTAGGAGATACCACAAACGTACATGTGGGTGAAATTACCGTCATATATTCAGACGGGTCGGAAAATGTGACCAGTGGCTACACTGTAGAAAACAAGGTGCTTACGGAAGCTGGCACGATTCCTATTAATGTCAACTATTTCGGTATAATAGGCACAATAAATGTTAATGCATATGATTCCTTTTTAGCACATATTGGTTCACCGAATTACGAAGATGTGACAGCCGAATTTATTCTTAGCACAAACACTTTGCTGATATCTGGGACAGGAAAAATGACGATGAGTTTGTCTGATAGTTCCGAGCATTCCAATGTCCCTGAAAGTTTGTATACAAGATGTACAAAGATTATTTTTAGTGACGGAATTACAGAAATTGTAAATGGATTCGGCTATAGTTTTAAAAACTTAACATGTATTGAGCTAGGAAACACAATTACAAGTATCTCCAGTGGGAACTTTTACACTTTCTTAGGAACTAAGCTTGAATTTCCAGCAAGTCTAAAAGCTATCCAAAGTGGCACATTCAGTTCTTGCCCTAATCTATCAGAGCTTGTTTTTCATGAAGGCTTACAAGAAATTCAAGGTGGTGCGCTAAGCGGATTTCAGTCATTGAACAGTGTTGTCTTTCCGGAATCATTAACTTCGATATCATCTGGTGCTTTTTCAACGGTAATAATAAATGATGTTGAAATTGGAAGTGCAGACTCCGTGATTGGTTCGTCCGGAATCAGTATTCCCAATTGCAAAAATTTGATAATTCGAGGTGGGACTATTGATGGAACAGGCGCAACAGGACGGCTCTCTAAACTTGAAAATCTTACATTAAAAGGATTAGTTAAATTTGCCGGAACATCACATTTTGCACCATGTTCTAGTACTTTAAAATCAGTTACCATTGAAGACGGAATAACAGAAATACCAGCATCGTGTTTTGTGAACTGTGGAAAAATCACGGAAATTACTATTCCTGCAAGCGTTATAAGTATTGGAGATAGTGCGTTTTCCAGTACTTCACTTAAAAATCTGGTAATTCCTGACGGTGTTCAAACTATTGACGTTCAGGCGTTTTACGGAACGCAACTTACAAACGTGTCTATTCCTGCAAGCGTTATGTCCATTGGTGAAAATGCTTTTAATACGTCCGCCGCAACAAACGTCACTCTGAATAAGAAAACCAATGAAATATCCGGTTCTCCATGGGGAGCAACAGGCACAATTACATGGTTAATTCTGGCAACTCGAATTGAAGTCTCCCATATGCCAGACAAAATCAGGTATTTAATAGGCGAAGCATTTGACAGCACAGGACTCATAATTACTGCATATTACAATGACAACACGTCTGAACAAGTAACTGGATATACCCTGTCAAGCCCGGATATGTCCGCATACGGAAGCAAAACTGTAACGGTTACATTCGATGAGAAGACCGTAGATTTTTCGATCCTGGTTGTTGACATATCTGGCATAGAAATTAAAACGCCACCCACAAAGCAAGAATACCTTGTAGGTGATGCACTTGATTCTACAGGATTGACAGTTTTGGTGAAATACACCGATGGAACATCTGAAACGATAACATCTGGATTTACTGTTTCTGAACTCGACAGCTCATCAATCGGAGAAAAAGAAATCACAGTAACATATAAAAACCATACCACTACATTCAAAGTTCTTGTGTACGAACTGCAAGGAATCCGTATCACGCACTACCCGGAGAAAACCTACTACAGAGTAGGCGAAACATTTGACCCGACAGGGTTGGTTGTTATGGCTATGCGGACAGATAATACAGAGAAAGAAATTACAGATTACACAGTATCTGGATTTAACAGCTCTAAGGCTGGCGTAAAAACCATCACAGTATCTTATCAAACTGAAATTGGCGGAATAGAAACGTTCGTTGGATATGATGAATTTGAAATCAAAGTAACCAAGGATGGAACGAATCCGTTCGAAGATAACACCGACCCAATCAACGTGAAAGTACATTGGATAAATGGCGAATTTGAGGACTTAACAAACGATAATATTCAATCCAATACGCTGTCATTGCAGGAATCATTGTGCAATAAAGCATACTTCATTTTTGGCGGCTGCATATCCAACCAGATCACATTTAAGTGTTATCATCAACAGTTTATCGGGACAGATGAATCAACATATCCGTCTGGAAAGATTGAAGTTTATCTTGAATGCAAAGGGACAGAAATCAAGATTTTCACGGGCGAAATTGCGACAGGAGAACGTGATGCTAACTCATTTGTTCGTACTATTGTAGCATACGATTATCTGTATAAATTGCGCAATACTGACATTGCGTGGTGGTATAAAAACAACACAAAAGACAAGCAAATGGTGTTTACACAAAAGCAGTTCAGAGATGCGTTATTTAAGTATCTTGGCATTGAACAAGTCGATGTAAAACTCAAATATGACAATGCGTATGTACCAAATACTGCCAATTCTTCTGAAATGAATGTGGCAAATATACTGGAAGATTTATGTCTGCAAAACAATGTTTTTGGATGGATGAATCGTGATGGAAAATTTGAGTATAAAAAGCTTAAAAAGAACTGCAAACACCGTGGCACGACAGTTTCCGGCGTTGAAACATTCGATTTTTATGAGTCTGCGGTACATCTTGACAGATTCAAAAGTTTCAAGGCGACCGAGGGAAGAGTGTGGTTTTTTAACTACGTTTACACAGACCCAGACCCGTCTGGCGAAGTATTTACGTCCGGCGAACCAACCGCACAGGACGCATACGAAAGGAACGTGTTCTACAATCGTAACAGCTTTTTCGTAGGCAATCAAGACTGGCTGAATTATGCTTACGATGCCAATGAGTACGGGGATTACACCCGAACAAAACCGAAGTATGCAATCTGTTATGGAACTGTCGCAGAGGACATTATCAAAAAGCAGTATTATCGGGCACAGGGATACTCTGTGGAAGTACAAGGGAATCCGTTCAATATGGTTGGACAAACCGTGGAAATGGCACATTCCAAGCTTTCCGAGGACGGCTCTGCAATACAGTGGACGATTCACAGTTATATTATGAGCAGGACGTTGAAATTAGGCATTACAGGGCTTATTGACACATACACTGCCAACAATTCACCGTATAACGGAAACAATCAGCAATTAGGCAAGAACACACCAGAAATCACATCTACAATCAACAGAACAAGGTCTGAAATGCCGACCATTAGTTATGCAGAATTTACAGACGGAACGGAATCTGGAATTGCAACGATTGATGATTTTTCGGACGGTTCTGGAAGTTCTTCAACCGAACTAAAAAAGGCACAATTAAGGTGTGTGAAGCGAATCAAAAAAGCCGATTATGACGCTCTGGTAGCCGCAGGAACTGACCGGGCAGATACATTATATTTCACATTCGAGGAGGGCTAATTAATGATATATAAGGCGTTTTTGAACAGGCAGGAAATCACTGGGTTTCCTGTCAAAGGTAAGGAAACAAGTGAGATATGGGGTGGGAACACATTATTGTGGAAAAAAGAACAACCTCAAATTCCTTTTAGTAATTCAATTGGATTCGGTTCCCCTAATCCCAATAAGGTATATGTAACGGTACACGGAAATAAAATCATAAGTTATTCTCATTACATTAGCGGGATGGGTTCTGGAAAAGTTAAGACAGCTGGTTATGGAAATATTTCAAATGGTATTTTAGAGTATAATTTCTATGTAAGATCAGATTCAAAACCGACACTTAATGAAAGTTGCGTTAAATCAGTTCTTTTCTCAACTATGAAAGAAATACAGTTTGAAGATATACCTGTTCAATTAAAAAAAGTTGAAGATAACATTTATTCATTAACAGGAGATTACAAGACATTGCTAAAATTTTCGGGATATGATGATTCTGGTAAATCTATAGGAAAAATATTTACACAAGGTGCATATGAAAATCATGTGTATTTCGCAATGTATGGATACACAATTGACGATGCAATTAATTATTTAAAAAAATAAATTGGTATGCTTATTTTAGCACTAATTTCATCAAATAAGAACCCCAAAATCGCAAATAAGAGCGCGTTTTCCCGAAAAACTCAAATAAGCCCTTATTCGCCCAAATAACCTCAAAATCTCAGCCCCAGACGTACTAAAATGTAACTATTAAAAATTTAAGAACCTGGCTTTGGTCGGACTCATTTTTAAGTGGTCGAGAGATGCTTCTCTTGATTATGTTATAATTATAAAATAACTAATAGTCCGAACATACTATATAAGGAGGTATTATGGCAGACACATCAATTACGCGGGAAGAAAGATATCTCGAATATCTGACGGGGGACCGCAAAGGAAATGTACCGAAACCAGTCACCCGTAGAGAGAGATACCTGTACGAATTATGCTTAAAGGGAATAGGCGGTGAGATTTCGCCGGAAGAAATTAAGAATGCAGTAAATGAGTACCTTGAAAAGAATCCAGTCAAGCCCGGAGCCACGACAGAGCAGGCCGCACAGATCGAACAGAATAAAAAGGATGTTGCTTCACTGAAGGAAGATATATCCACCAAAATCACTAAGTTCTATGCATCGAATCAGGGCGAAACTCATCTTTCCGATTCTGATAATGGCAAAATTATGGATATGATGGTGTACGGAAAGTCGGAACAGAAACAGTATTCGGGGAAGAATTTGGTAGATGCTTCAAAAGTAATAACTGGAGATTTACAGGAAGGTATAGTTAGCAATGGAAACAATTACATAACCGACTATGTAGAAATTGATGATTCTGAGGAATATATTATTTCTGGATGCCTAAAAAACAATTATGAAAATGCTTTTTATGATGAAAACAAACAATTTACCCGTCGTGATTTTAACTATACCATTATCCCGCAAAAAGGTGAAAAATATGTAAGAATTGAATATGTCAATAATGGCGATAAGAAAATCATGCTTGAAAAAGGCTCCACATCCACCGCCTTCGAACCCTACACTGGCGGAATTCCAAGCCCAAACCCTGATTATCCGCAGGAGATTAAGAGCGTGGTGAATCCGACTGTGAAGGTGTGTGGGAAGAATTTGCTAAAAGCGACATTGCGGACTACCACGAAAAATGGTGTTACTTGTACTGCGAATGGTGATGGCACATACACACTGAATGGAACTGCTACTTCGGACGTACGGTTCTTCACAGCAGGCAAAAATGAAAAGAATAAATTTAATGTGGGGCAAACGATTCGACTATTGGGATCGGACGAAAATGCAAATGTTATTTTATATAAAAGAAAAGCAGATGATAATAATATGTATGGACAGATCATTTCTTCCAAAGGTAATGCTATAAATGATAATGTTGATGAAGATTTGCAATATTATCAAATTGCAATTACTGTGTGGAATAATGTGACTGTAAATGCCATAGTTAAGCCTATGCTCACCACCGATCTCACCGCCACTTACGATGATTTCGAACCCTACCACGAACAGACCGTCACTCTCCCATACACATTAAACGCTATCCCTGTAAATTCAGATGGTAACATCACAATTGATGGTCAGCAGTATGTTGCGGATTATGTGGATGTGGAACGTGGGAAGTTGGTAAAGACGGTTGATTCTTCTAAGTTAGATAATACGCAATCTATTGTAGGTAAAACCGAATGGTTATTAGCAGAGCCACAGGAAATCGACCTCACCACAGAAGAAATCACCGCATTTAAAGCACTTGCAACCTATTATCCAGTAACTAATGTAAGTGTCAACAGTGAACAGCTTGACGGATATACAGTATTCAACTATCCAATAAGCATGGCTAATGGTTGGAACTATGTGAAACAGCAGATTGGCGATACGAGGGAGTACATCTATGATATGGACACAAAGACACAGGACATCGACACACAGGCGGCAGAAGCCTATGTCAACAGTGAATATGCGGTAGCATTAACAGAATTGGAGGTATGATATATGTTATATAGAACATTATTAAAACTTAAAGAAAGAAACGGACTTACAGATGATTTGAAAAATAAGATTGATGTGTTTTTTGCAGTTGGGAGAATCACAGAGGAACAGTATAATGAGCTGATGGATGTTAGTAAGGAAGAAGAACCGAAAGCGGAAACTACTTAACTAAAGAATGCTTTAGTTAACCAATAGACAATTGTAGTACAACAATATAGGAGAAAATATGGAAATTAAAGGAATTGACGTATCGGCACACCAAGGAAAAATTAATTGGGATACCGTGGCAAATTACGGCATGGACTTTGCAATATTGCGTATCACAGAAGTTGGTAACGTAATTGATTCTCAGTTTGAGAACAATTTTGCCGGTTGCAACAAACGTAAAATTCCAGTAGGAGTATACAAGTATTCCTACGCTTCAACAGTATCTGAAGCCCAGAACGAAGCCAGAAAGGTTATTTCCGTATTGAACGGAAGAAAAATTCAGTTTCCAGTATTTCTCGACTTAGAGAACCATAGACAGAGAGTACTTGGAGCTGAAAGTATTCATAATCTGGCAGAAGCGTTCCGAGAAATCATTGTAGCAGCAGGATATAAATTCGGTATCTACTGCAATGAAGACTGGTACATGAATGTGATCTGCAGTCATTTGAGAAAATATGAATTCTGGATTGCTCATTATCCAGGCAATGACAATGGATGGTTGCAAGAGAGAATTCGCCCTAGCTTCGGAGTGGGGTGGCAGTATTCCAGCAAGGCCAAGATTCCTGGAATCAATGGGACTGTAGACCGGAACGTCTTCTACAAAGATTATTCCGAAAATGACAAGGGGGAGTCAGAAGTGAAGAAAACAAAAGAGCAGATCATTCAGAACATCCGGAACGATGCGGTAGAGTTCGCGGTTGGAATCGCAAATGATAACGATCACGGATACAGCCAGAGAATCCGGAGTTTGTATGAAATCAATGCACCAAAGTCTTTCGATTGCAGTTCGCTGACCCTGACTGCTTACTACTACGCACTCATGAAGAACGGACTGACGCAGCAGGCGCGGTACCTTAAGGAGCACTGCAGTTACACCGGCAATATGCTGGAAATGTTAAACTGCGGGTTTGAGGTCGTGGCCAGAAATCAGACAGCGCATGCGCAGATGATCAAAGGCGATCTGGAGCTCAACACTACACATCATGTAGCAATGGCGATTAGTAAGGACAACATTGTCCATGCCAGAAGCTCCGAGGGAACGACAGACACAAAGGATAACTCCGGAAATGAGATCAGAACACAGCCGTGGTATCTGTACAGTCATGGCTGGACGCACCGTCTTAGATTCACTGGAAAAGGAATCGACTTCTCCGGTCTCGTAAATACGAGCGGAAGCAAGCCAACAAAGAAACCAGGAGCTGTGATACCGGAAACAACTACGAAAGGAGCTGGCTATATGTTTGAGCCAAAATTAGTAAAACTTGGAAGTGAAGGAACGTCTGTATTATTGCTTCAAGAGATTCTGATTGCAAGAGGATTCAAAGGAAAAAGCGGAAAAGTACTGACGCTTTCCAGAAAAGCAGATGAGAATACCATCTATGCGCTTAGGCAGTACCAGAAATCCAGAAACGGAGTTCTTGCCGTAGACGGAGAGTGTGGGGAGAAGACCTGGAAAGACCTGATTGCAATTTAAAAAGCATAAAATTCAAGCCCCTTGGAAATTATTCCTTGGGGCTTTTCGCGTTATATTGTATCAAATTCGGAATAATAAGAACATTCTGGTTAGTCACACGTTAGTCACAACTTTGAAATTCTAAAAAGCTGAAAACCCTTGAAAATAGGGCGTTTTGAGCCAACCGATTCAAACGTGCTTTTAACTATTGGTTAGTTTTTTCATTATTTAAAAACATCAGTAAAATTGCCATTTTACCTTGTTTTATGCGGGTTTGCAGACTTTTGATGGATTAATTTAGGCTGAATAAAATCACTTTAAAAAGGAACGGTTAGTCACAGTTAGTCACAAATGGAACTTTTATCTTTTCAATCTCTGTTCGAAGTTCTTCCAACGTCCTGTGTCCGTATACGGCGTTTGTGACGTCACCACCAAATGAATGACCAAGCATTCTTTTCCGGTCATTCTCTCTGACACCGTATTTTTCACATAAAGCAGAAAAGGTGTGTCGACAGTCGTGCGGAGTGTGTTTTGGGCTTCCAGAAATTCCTAACCTTTCAAGTGTGGGATAAAACAGCTCTTTTCTATATTTATTCTGTCCCCAAGTATATAATTCACTGTATTTTACGTTCTTTACAAAGTCATATATTGACGGATGAATCGGCACGATCCTACTCTTTCCGGCCTTTGTCTTTGACCCACCTTTAAAGTATTTCTGATCGAGATTAATTTCCAGTTTTGGAAACTCTCCAATTCGCCATCCACTGTAGCATAGAATTAAGATTGACTGAACATCTGGATCAGAAGAGTGCCCCCACAAAATTGATAATTCTTCGTCAGTGAACGAGGTTCCGTGTTCATCATCCTCGGGGACATTGATTTTGACATACTGAGCTTTGTTTTCTATTACGATTTCAGCATAAACAGCATACTTGTACATTTGTTTGAACAATATTAAGATGTTCTCCAGACTGGCTCTTTTGAGTTGACATTCATCGATCACCGCCTGCATGTCTGGGGCTTTTATATCTTCAAATACTCGGTCGTGCAAAGCTGCCGAATTCCTAAATCCTCCCGTGTAGGTTCCCTTTGAACTCTCCGAGTAGACCGCTCCTTCAGGAAACTTCCATTTCATGAACTGCTCATATACCTCTTTAAACGTCAGCTTCTTAATCTCTGGATGTTTGCCCTCTACTCCCTTTATCGTGCCGTAATCAGCCAATATGCGGCTCACAAGGGTATCTGTGTCAGTGGTGGGTGATATGGATAAATCTTTTTCCATCCCTGGATGATACGTGCCGGCTTTATAGGCTGTTAAAATAGAGAATCCTTTTAGCCAGTCATCAACGTAGCAGATCGCAGGTGGGCGAACTACTTTCCCTGTCGCGTCCAGTGTAGCTGGTGGATGCACTGCAAAACAATTCCTCCGGTTTTTGCCAAGATAACGGATGCTGCCGAAACTATTCGGGAGTTTTGGGCATTTCTTTCTTTTCTTCGCCATTTTTATTCCTCTTTTCTTTATAACTGTTTTCGGGTATAAAAATAACAGCCGAACAAATTTTCTGTCTTGTTCGACTGCTCCGAAGATGATACAATATGTTTTGCCAGCATATGCATTTCTTCGGAGATGTATAAACGCCGTCCCGGTATGCCAATGCCGGGGCGGTTTTTTTATTTTTATTCTATTTCTTCAATGTCAAGAGAGTATCCAAGAACTTCTCCAACGTCTGTGCATTTTCCTTTTAAAGTAACAGTGTCGCCCTTTGACATGGATGCTATTTTGGCTTTTTGGTCGTCACTTTTGATGTAACACTGGACTCCAATAATCTCAAAATCTCCATCAGCCATAAGATCAATATATTTTCCAGCCGCGTCAATGTTACTGAGTTTTCCAGTAATCTCAAGATATTTGCCTTTGTATTTATCAGATGCACCCATTGCATTACTGTCAAGCTGAGACATCATATCATTGACTGATACGGATGTGTATTCAATTGGCGCAGGTGTATCAACTTCTTTTGCAGATTCTGTCTTTGCGGATGTGTTGGAAGAAGATGTGGTGCTTGAATCCGAATTTCCACCAACGGCACCAATAACACCAACGGCAACAACTGCCAAAACTACCCATTTAAGTTTTCCGCCTTTTTTCTTACTCATAGAATTGCTCCTCCTAATAGCTTTATTCGCCACACTTCGCGCTTTCCATGCGGATTATGTATTTTGTACCGCTGATTTTGCAATGTTATGTAAAGTACGGTTATATGTGGTATTTTTATTTTATCATTTTAAGAGCATATTGTAAAGATTTAGAATGAAATAGAGTGATTTAGATGAAAAAGAAATGTTTTAAGTGCTTTGTACTTCTCTTGCTGGTCTATAAGGTATTTAGCCTTGCACATACCCCACAAAAGATAATTTCCAATAATAATAATCAGAAAGATATGCAGATAGTTCATTCGTATATGGTATATCAGGAGCATTCTGTCCAGAAGTATCCGCGTGCAGACGATGGCAGTGGAAAAGTCTGTAATCTCGCATTTTTCTTCTGTGAAAGTATAATTTTCTTTGAGATTGCAAAGTTCATGTATGAAATAACGAAAGTCCATGTATATCATTGGCAGTTGCCAAGAGTCGGGATAGGTGGTATAATAGCAAAAACGAACTAATGTTCGGTTCTATTTCCCACAGCCGGACATATATTGTATATTGTAGTGCAGGTGGTAGTTGTGACAGGGAGGGTTATTATGGATTATAAGAAAGAGATTATTGAAATGATAGAAAAAATAAATGATGATAGTCTGCTTGAATTCTTCTACAGATTCATTGCCAGAGTATTAAAAAACCGGGGAAATTAATCCCCGGCTTTATTTTTGGAATAGAGAGCATCTACGTAGCCATAAACTAACTGTTGGTCGTCTTTTGGAAGATTAGTGAGCTTTTCAATGCAAGACAACAGTTGTGGATTTCCTGAGATATCTGCAACTAATTCTGCATTGTCTGGCTTATGCTCTGTCCATCCCATTAAGTAAGCAGGCGATACGCCTAATGCTTTAGCATAGTCACGCACTTTCTTTATAGAAAGTTCTCTTGAATTTTCAACCTTATTCACAGAAGACCTTGACTTATATCCAAGTTTTAATGCCAGTTCTTCTTGCGTCATGTCCAAATCTTCACGACACTTTCTAATTCTTTCTCCTATGTCCATGGAGTTTACCTCCTTTCTGCTTACAATGAGAGTATAACATGTGTTGAAAAATATTTCAACATTTTTTGAAAATATTGTTGACAAAAATATCAACACGAGTTATAGTGTTAAATGTAGACAGAAACATCAATAAAAAAGAAAGGAGGAATAGGAATGGTTGATACTCCATTGCTTGAACAGAGAATTAAAGACTCTGGAAAGAAATATGGGTATTTAGCTGAGAAACTAGGTATTTCAAGGCAATACTTCAGAATGAAATGCAAAAATAAAGCCGATTTTACGAACAGGGAAACAGATATTCTCTGTAGTGAGCTTGGAATTACATCTCTTACTGAAAAAGAAAAAATTTTCTTTAAAAAGTAGACAAAATCATCTACAAATTATCGACTAGAAAGGAGTATAAATGGACGCATTACAATTTAATAAAGCCGTCAGTCAGCACTGCAAAGAATCTGGTGGAGACTGTTGCAAATGTGACCTACGGCTTTACTGTTACCTATCGCCAAGTGAGCGACCAGATGAGTTAGTGAGCCTGGTTATTGATTTTTTGCATAACCACATTGAAAACCATGGTCATTATACCCATCACAGTGCGGCTTCATTTCCGTGTATTGATGATATGGACATGAGCACCGCAGTAGGCGGCGACCGTTATCAGAAACCTCATACTCTTCATAAACAGTCACGTGTTTGTGAATCTTGTGGCAATGATACAGTCGTGTAATTGTTTCAACCATATAATTCCCCTTTCGTTATACTCGGCATGTCGGTGCCTGTAAATGCATTATAGGTAGAGGGGAAAGGAAATACAATAGGTATAGCATAAAAGGGAGTGAGTACATATCAAAAAGAAATTATTGATTATTCCAATAGTTGCAGGAATTGTTCTTCTTTCTGGATGCAAAGAAAGGCTGAAAGAAGGAGAAATTTATAACAAAGAATTTATTCCTGCGCATACAGAAACCTTGTTAATTTCTACAGTTCGCACTGACGGAAAAACGTCGTATACAACAGTAATGCCTTATGTGTATTACTATTCGGATTCTTATGAAATAGATATCCGTGATTATAACGAGGAAGAAAAGGAATACGACACGGCTACTTATTACGTGACAGAGGAAGTATATAACCAATGCGAAATTGGAAGTATTTTCAAATATGAAAAAGGTCGAGATTTTACTGAGATTCCACATACTCGCAAAGAAGCGAATTCTGACCAGAAAGAAAGTAAGAAAGGAGCATGAGATGAGCGAAGTTGATACTTACATCAAAGAAAATGCAGAAGTTCATCAGTTCGCCGCAGAGGTTGCAAGAATTATATCAGGTATTCCACAGATGCCAGAGTTCTCTTCAGAGAATATGACTGTAGCCGATGCGAGCCAGCTGATAGGACTTCCCATTACAGCAATCCGAGCAGGAATTGTGTACGGATGGCTGCCAATCGGCGTGGCTATCCAGAACAACAAGCCGGCAAAAAGCCTTTCCGGTAGCCGGATAACATACATCATATCTCCGAGAAAAGTCTACGAGGTAACAGGACATATCTGGAAAGGCAAAGCGGCTTTAAAAAGTGTGTGATATGCCCCGGAGGGAGGTTGAGTCTCCACTCCAGAGCTTGCACCCACTAAGTGTGGTTTAGTGGATAGATTAATAATACTACTCTATCTGCTAATTGTAAAGACAAATAAGAACAAATAAGGAGAAATTAGCACGATATGAGCGAAATTAGAAACGAAAGTCAACCCACATGGGCTGATATCGAAGTAGCGCTTGCGACTGAAATTGTCGAAGAAAGCAAGAAAAAGTCAAAAAGATGGTTCACTGCATGGATTGTGACGGCCGCCGCACTGGTAGCGAGCAACCTTGCGTGGATTGCAGGAGAAATAAAATGAAAGAGTATATGCTAATTGCTGTTTGCATGCTTGCCGGGAAATATGTGGATATACCTATCTGGTTGAATATTTTTTTCGGTATCTCGGCAGCATGGGCGGTGCGCCAGATGAAAGCAGACTGGCAGTAGGAAATAAGGAGGATAAGAAGATGTTCGAGAAAGAGATTGATGAAATATATGGATTATGCAAAAGAGTCGCGAACGAAGTTCCAGCAGCAAGTGCCGCATTCCACTATTCATTTTATGGCATGAGCGTATTTGGACTCAAAAGGAAGGAAGATATTTGCCTTCCAAAAAACAAATTTAAATGGGATTTATATCAGAATGTATCTTTTAACCCATTTTATGAGAAAGAAAGTCGTGAAAGCCTCAGAATAATCAAAGCTTTCTTGTTGGAACTTCTGATAGATGGGAGGTGCCCGTTAGATGTTGAATCAAATGGAGCTGAAGCTTCTGCCGACAATGGAACTGATAACGACAGTAAATGAGCTTCTGTCAGAGCTGAATAAGCGAAAGCAGTACATTATCGACTGGGAGAATCCAGACATGTATCTGAATCATCTTGAATATCACAGTGCCAGCGGGTTGCTTCCGGGAGGTGGTATTAACCCTGCAAGGGGGGATGGTTCTGATAATGTTTACTGCTTCTTCAGTGAGGTGGAAAAAGATGCAGGAGAGGATTAACGAGATTCTGAGATTGATTGATATACAGCTTGCCACAGTCCCAGATAACCCCATTGAAGAATCATATAAGGCAAGAACATTGGCGAGCTATGTACAGGCTCTAAATGGGCTTTTGACGGCTCAGAAATCGTATAAGGAGGAAAGTATCAATGGATAAGAGAAAGATTGTCAGAATGCTTTTAGAAGCAGAAGATTCAGCTATGAAAGCCTATAATGAATTTTCTTCAAGAAAAAATTTTACAGTTAGTAATGTTTACAATGGAATAAAAATCGAGCTTTCAATTTGTCCTGAAAATTGTAGAGAAGATGAAGATTTTGAGGAAGTGCCAGTAATATGTGATATCAGCCCCAAAATTAGCAAAACAATAATAGAAATAATTGGCATGAAGATAACATTGGAAAATGAAGAGAAATACAATGATTTAGTTTATTTTGGCTCAGAAATGAATATGGGCGAACGCTTAGATGCGTTATTCGCTTTATCAGAAGAGGAGGACGCTAATGAGCGAATTTGAAATCCGTATTCCGGCGAGAAAGAAACAGCCTGCAACTGATAAGGATAACCCGGTCGTGAAAGTATCAACAGACGCTTACAATGCACTGGTTGAAATCTATAACGAATCAACCTTATCAATGAAAGATATCGCAAGTTTGCTGATTATTGAGGGCAGCAAGCATGTAGTTTATGACAAGGAGGAATAGAAGTGAATATATATGAGAAGTTAGGTATTATTCAGTCAAGGCTGAAAGCCCCTAAAGGGCAGTACAATTCCTTCGGAAAATACAAATATAGAAGTTGCGAGGATATTTTGGAGGCTGTAAAACCACTTCTGTCAGAGACAAAGACTGTGTTAAGTGTCACAGATCGGATGGAAGTTGTCGGGGATAGAATATACGTCAGGGCAGAAGCTCATCTGAACGACTGTGAAGATACCGGCGAGATTACAACTGTTGCTTATGCAAGGGAAGAAGAGTCTAAGAAAGGCATGGATTCTTCACAGGTGACAGGTGCAGCTTCATCTTATGCCAGAAAATACGCTTTGAATGGATTGTTTTGTATTGATGATAACAAAGACAGTGATTCTACCAATACAGGAGATAAAGAAAAAACGTCCGGTAGGAAAGCGGAACCGGCAAAAGAAACCGAGATGATTAGTTCCGAGACTACTATGTCAATCAAAAACATTATTGATAAGTACCCGGAAGCTAAACTTTTGGAACAGATTAAAGCTCGTTTTAAGGTAAACGATATTAAGTCTCTTACCAAGGAAAAAGGTCAGAAATGCCTGAAGATGTTAATTGACTATGATAAACAGCATACAGAAAAAGGAGCAACAGCATGAATAAAGTAATTCTTACAGGAAGATTTACACGTGATCCAGAAATCAAGTATACCAACGATGGAACATCTATTGCAAGATTTTCTATTGCGGTAAACAGAAGATTTGTGAAAGAGGGTTCTGATCAGAAAGCAGATTTTTTGAATTGTATCGCTTTCGGAAAGTCGGCAGAATTTATCGAGAAATATTTTTCTAAAGGAATGAAAGCGGATTTATCCGGAAGAATCCAGACCGGCAGTTACACTAATCGTGACGGACAGAAGGTATACACAACGGATATTGTTGTGGAAGAAATTGAGTTTGGTGAAAGCAAGGGTTCTAACCAGAGTCAGCAGAAGCCAGAGACACCGCATCCAGAAACAGACCCAGACGGATTTATGAGTATCCCGGATGGAATTGATGAGGAGATGCCGTTCGCATGATACAAATTGACAGTAGAGAACATCAAAAAGTTATTGATGGCATTAAGAAAGCATTTGATGCAGCAGGAGAAAAATGGTTCGTGTCGAAGCTCTACGTCGGGGATTACATGAATTATGACAACCCTCGACTGGTTGTTGACCGAAAGCAAAATCTCTCTGAATTATGTGGAAATGTGTGTCAACAACATGAAAGATTCCGTGCTGAAATTATCCGGGCAAACGAAGCAGGAATAAAACTTGTGTTCCTGTGTGAGCACGGAAAAGGGATTGAGAAGTTGGATGATGTTCTCTGGTGGGAGAATCCCCGGGCAAAGAAAAGAGTTAAAAAGAATGGCATCTGGGTAGAACAGGAACAGAAAGTTATGCATGGAGATGTCCTATATAAGATTCTTTGCACGATGCAACGCAAGTATAATGTTAAATTTCTGTTTTGTGACAAGAAAGGCACTGGCAAAAGAATTTTGGAGATTCTGTCAAATGGATAAAGAAACAATTAAACAACAGAATGGCATGAGAGACGTTCTGAGCAGATATGGCATGGTTCCAAACAGAGCAGGATTTATAAAGTGCCCCTTTCATTCGAAAGACCGTACTGCATCCATGAAAATCTACAAAGACAGCTATTATTGTTTCGGTTGTGGTGCAACAGGTGACATATTTACATTCGTTCAGAACATGGATAATTGCGATTTTAAGACAGCTTTTACCATACTTGGGGGAACTTACCAGAAACCAGATTTTTCTTCCAGAATGGCAATATATCACCATCAGAAACAGATGGAAATGCGGCAAAAGGAAGAGCAGAAGAAAAAGTCCGAGTTGCAAGAATGCTTGTCTGATATAGATTTCTACCGGGCTATTCTTGGCAGGGTGAAACCATTATCTGACGGATGGTGCGAAGCATGGAACAAGCTGCAACTTGCGTTATATCACCATGGATTCATAACAGGACTGGAAGAAGGTGATTAAAAGTGGAAATGATAAACAAGCTCACGAAGGATTCTATTCTGGACGAAGAAGTGTTTGACGAGATATTCAGTCAGGAAGACGAGATATACAAGGCGCGTCTTACGCTGACTCTTCTGGACAGAGCCAAGGAGCTTGGCGTAAAGAAAAAATTTGAAGATTTGCTTAAAGCTTACACAAAAGTACAGAAGCAGATGATCGAGAAAGAGAAAAGCAATAGGACGTTGTCTATGCTGGACCAGTGGACTAATTTCTCTGATTGTGAATATGACAGAATGAAGTGTCTTAACTGGGTGGCGGACGATGATGGAATCAGAATATCAAATACTAATCCAGGATCGCCTGATATTATAGCTTGCTATCATCCTATTCTTCCGATTGAACGAATGAAGAATCTGGAGACTGGAGAAGAACAGATAAAGCTAATCTATAAGAGAAATAATAAATGGTCCGAGGTTATTGTACCGAAAACCATGGTTGCATCATCTACTAAAATCGTTGGCTTATCTGCGCTTGGGATTTCAGTGACATCTGAGAATGCGAAGTTTCTTGTACGGTATCTGTCAGACGTTGAGAATGCAAATGACGATTATATCAACATTCAGTATTCGTCAAGCAAAATCGGGTGGATCAGGGATTATTTCCTTCCATATGACAAGGATATTGTATTTGATGGAGATATGAGGTTCCGGCAGTTATACGAAAGTATCAGTGTAGGCGGCAGCAGAACAGAATGGTATGAGCACGTGAAGAAGGTTCGTGCTACTGGAAGAATAGAGCCAAAAATCATGTTGGCTGCAAGCTTCGCCAGTATTCTGATCAAACTGGTCGGTGCCCTTCCGTTCTTTGTAGACCTCTGGGGAGAAACTGAGGGTGGTAAGACTGTGACACTTATGCTAGGTGCTTCCGTCTGGGCAAATCCAGGCGAATCAAGGTACATAGGAGACTTTAAGACAACAGATGTGGCTCTGGAAGCAAAGTCCGACATGCTCAACAATCTTCCGCTAATTCTGGATGATACTTCCAAGGTATCTGCCAAGATTAGGGATAACTTTGAAGGGATTGTATACGATTTATGCTCAGGAAAAGGAAAGAGCCGTTCTAACAAGGAACTGGGTGTGAACCGTGAGAACCGCTGGCAGAACTGCATTCTGACCAATGGTGAGCGTCCACTTGCCGGATATGTCAGCCAAGGCGGAGCAATTAACCGAATTATCGAGGTTGAGTGTTCTGAAAAGATTTTCGACGATCCACAGCTTACCGCAGATACCCTTAAAAAGAACTACGGATATGCAGGAATAGATTTTGTGAACGCAGTCAAGGAAATGTCCATTGACGATATAAAAGCCCTGCAAAAGCACTATCAGGGGCTTATACAGGACGATGACAAGATGCAAAAGCAGAGTATATCTATGAGTATCATTCTGGTAGCAGATAAAATCGCAACAGATCAGCTATTCCATGATGGCCAGTACATTGACATTGAAACTGCAAAAGGTCTTCTGACAGAGAAGGAAATGGTATCTGAAAACGAACGTGCTTACTGGTTCGTGATTGATAAGATTGCCATGAACGGAATTAAATTCGATGATAACCCAGATATCAAAACAGAAAGATGGGGAATTATTGACAATGACCCGGTAGAGAAAACGTCGACTGCAATAATTTATAGCGCAGCGTTTGATGATCTGTGCAAAATCGGAAGATTTTCAAGGAAAGCTTTTCTATCATGGGCTGTTAAGAAGGGACTTGTGGAAACCGACAGCAGAGGTTATCCGACCAAAGCGAAGAAACTGGACGGAATTGTCACCAAATGTGTGTTCTTGAAAATTGTAGACGAAATTCCAAAAGGATTCGTGAATTGCAATGATAATTTTGAAATTACGGACGATATTGTGTTTGATTGACAAACAATTCGTCCAAAAGGTAACCGGGTAACCTAGGTAACCTTTGATTCTGTATATATATATTTGAGTATTTATATGCACATATTGAGTATAAAAGTTTCCCTATATAAGAAAGTCAGGGTTACTCGGTTACTCGGTTACCTACCTGTAAAATCAAGGGCTTGCGGATTTTTGAACGGTTACGTTTAGGTTACTATCGGTTACTTACAAAGAAGGTGGAAAATGAAAGTAGAAGCTAAAGATATTCCTATCATGCAAAAGTTTATGACTGAATTCTGGAAAACTATAAAAGAATTTTACAATGTAGAAAATAATGATGAGTATTTTGACGCATTGCATAAAAGATTTGAGGATTTGTATGAGACCTATCCAGACAGTTTGGCGAGGTATCTGTCTTTGGCCTTTTACAAATGGGCAGAGGATGTGTCAACAGGAAAATGCAAAGTATAAACGAGGTGATGAAAATGCCGTATAACACAGCAAGAAAGTACTACGAGGGTATCCAGACAAGGAAAGACGTATATCTGTATATCATCAAGTATCTGAAAGAACGCGATTATCCGCCAAGTATTCCAGACATCGCAGCAGGGCTGAACATATCTAACCACACTGTACAGAATCACTTTGGCGAGCTACTGGAATACGGGTTGCTTGAGACGGACAACCCTGGAACGCCACGAGCGTACCGGGTGACAGGATACAAGTTCAGAAAGGTGAAAGAAAAATGAGCAGTAAGTTAAAAGTAAAGAAAAAGGCCAGACTCCCTGTTCAGACTTCTAATCAGGCAGCTCAGGCGTTCGGACGAGCGATGCAGAATTGTCAAAGTCAACTCAAGGAAATGGAGCAGAAGTCTTATGAAGATGGATTCACAGTCGGAGAAGATTGGAGTAACACGATCAACACTGTTACAACAATGATGGCTCTGAGGCGTTTATATGGCTTTTCTACGAAACGATTGCTGGATGTGGTAAGAACTGCCAATGAGTACGTTGAAATGGCAAATGAGGGCAAAATGAGCGTTCTGAGCATGATGCAGGACATTGAAGAGAACACAGATGTAAGATTTGACGAGATGAACAAGAATCTGGTCAAGAAGATGGGAGCTTAAAATGAAATTTATAGATTTTTTCGCAGGAATCGGAGGATTCCGAAGAGGAATGGAATTGGCAGGACATGAATGTGTCGGTTTTTGCGAATTCGATAAATTCGCTACTGCGAGTTATATCTCGATGCATTTACTGACAGACGATCAGCGAAAAGCATTAGAAGATATTCCTATCAAACAGAGACAGAAAGAAATTTTAAAGGAGGAATACAGAAATGGAGAATGGTACGCAAATGACATTCGAAGAGTGTATGCCGGAGACATTCCAAAAGCAGATTGCTGGTGTTTCGGATTCCCTTGCCAGGACATATCCGTTGCAGGAAAGCAAGCCGGATTTCAAGGAAATCGTTCAAGCCTGTTTTTCAGAGTTATGTACCTTGTCGGACAGCTCAAAGAAGAAGATAAACCCACTTACCTTTTCATTGAGAACGTTAAAAATCTGCTTAGTGTTAATGGAGGATGGGATTTCGCCAGACTGCTCATTGAAATGGATAGGGCAGGGTATGATGCAGAATGGCAAGTGCTCAACTCCAAAGATTTCGGAGTGCCGCAAAACCGGGAAAGATGTTTTATTATCGGACATCTTAGAGGGAGAAGTACCTCAAAAGTATTTCCTATCGAAGGAGCAGACGGAAAAAATAGTGTTTCGTTAAATCTTTTTGGTTGTCTTAATGGCAGAAATTCACAGCGAGATAGAGTTTATAGCAGCGATGGATTAGCACCAACAATCAGTACGAAGCCGGGAGGAAACACAGAACCCAAAGTATCCATATTATTTGATACAAGTTATATTGGTCAAGATGGAAAAGCACGCATATATGAAAATATTTGTCCAATACTAACAAGTAGAGATTATAAAGAACCTAGAAGTATCGGAGTAGTATGCAATGTGAATCCGTCAGGAAAAGGGATGAACGGAAATGTATACGATTCAAACGGTGTGAGTCCGAGCCTAACAACAAATAAAGGTGAGGGAAATAAGATCGCAATTCCAGTTCTCACTCCAGATCGTGTAGAAAAACGTCAGAATGGACGGAGATTCAAAGAAGATGGCGAGCCAATGTTCACGCTGACAGGACAGGACCGGCACGGAATCGCGATTGAAGTCAAAGAAGCAACGAAACAAGGTTACGCAGAATGCAGAGTGGGAATTGACAGCGTGAACTTCTCAATGCCAAACAGCAAGACAAGAAGAGGAAGAGTCGGACAAGAAGTCGCCAATACGCTAGATACAAGCTGCAATCAAGGAATATTCGTGCAGGTATCGGAAGAATTAACGGTATATGCAGTCTGGTATGAAAAATATCAGTGTTACATAGCAATCCGGAAGCTGACCCCAAAAGAATGCTTTAGACTGCAAGGGTGGTCAGATGATTATTTTGAGAAAGCACAATTCGTTAATTCGGATAGTCAGTTGTACAAACAGGCAGGGAATGGCGTAACAGTGACAGTTATAGAAGCCATAGCAAGAAAAATGAACGTAAATCTAAATTGATAGCTGTAAGAGAACAGTGGAATAGGAGGGCACAAAATGAAATTCAAAAGTAATGCTAAGTATAACGAAGATCCCAAAACCGGGAGTATTTTCGCCTTGAAATACAATTCTTTAGGAATCGTTATCTACAAATACGTTGGTTGTGGAGATGCACTGTTTCTCAACTGCAGTACATTGGATATTCTCAACCACAATCTCGGAACAGAGGATTTTGAGGAAGCTGTCAGCAAAGCGAAAGAAATTGTAATGCGTGAAGTTAAGAAAATCAGAGAAGATGCTTACAGATTCTATTCAGACAACAACATTGAATTTGACAGATATTAGGAGGACGCAAAATGTTAATCAGAAGTCAGGATAAAACAGTAATAGTAAACATCGATAATGCTTTCAATATTGCAATTCGAGACATTAATGGAGCGACAGCAATATATATCGGAACTCAAGGCAGTTGTTGCAATATGGCTGAATATTCCACCAAAGCAAAAGCTATGAAAGTACTGGATATGATTCAGGAAGCCTATGCGGATTTTGAATCTGCAAAAATCACAAGTACAGGACTGGCAACAGCGGCATACACAGGAAGTTACGATACTCCTGAGAGCGTAGCTCATGGAATCAAAGTGTTACAAAGTTATGCGGAAATGATAAGAGAGTCGATGACCTTTCAGATGCCAGCGGATAGTGAGGTGGAAGTATGAGATATAAATGCATAAGCCCATTTTCTTTAGAGAAATGCGACGGCGACGGATTTTGGACTGGTGAGTACATGGAAGTTGAACCCGGTGAGATTTACGAAACCGGAGATAGAGATATTATCGGTGGTGAAATTCATCTTGACGGAGTAAATGTTAACAGATGGATTGAGATACCAGCGAAAATGTTAGAAAAGCATTTTGTAGAGGTGGAAGTATGAGCCATATCAAAGACAGATTAATTGGTTATCATGATTTCATGAAAAAACTTGTGGATGACCACCAGATGGTTTTGGCAAGCGATGTTCTGGAAATGATAGAACAGATTAAGGATGATCTGGAACGGGACGAGAAAGAAAATGGATGGATTCCGGTCAGTGAGAGATTGCCGGAAGAACACGATTCCATATTTGCAAAGTTTAAAGGAACAGATAACTGGAAAAGAGGAATGTTCGAAAAAACGTCTAAATATGTGATTGCTACAGTTGTATTTGACGATGGAGCAGTATTGGTAGAGCAGGCACATACTACTGATGGAATTTGGAGAACGGATAAAAAAGTTTTAGGCGGAACAGTAGTTGCATGGATGGACTATCCAAAACCATATAAGGAGGATTAAATGGGACATTGTAAATTTGAATGCCAGGACGGTGAAATAGAGTGTTGCATCTGCTGTGATAAGCAAGGCGGTTGTGATAACCGGTGCGACATGATGGACAGCTACGAGTACGCAGAAGATTGCGAGGACTATGTTGTGGAGGATGATTATGAAGTATAGAAAGAAACCGGTAGTGATTGAAGCATTTCAGTATGATGGTGACTTAAAAAACTCAGATGGCGAATATCGAGTTCCAGACTGGGCGATAGAAGCATTCGAATCAGGAGTTATTCACCCTATAAATATCCTGACGATACCGCTCTTGAACTGTTTATTGACACTTTAGAGGGTACGCATCACGTATCAGTAGGAGATTATATTATTCGTGGTGTTCAAGGTGAACTCTATCCATGCAAACCAGATATATTCAGAGAGACTTACGAGGAGGTGGAGGAATGACTGAATTCTTATTAGGGCTTACACTCGGAATCATAATCGGCATGACTGGCCTTGTATGCGTGGCGATCATGTACGACAAACACCACCAAGACGAATAGAAAGGAGAACGGTATGCTGACAAGGAATAAAAAGCTGAAAGACTACGGTATTCCGGCAGAGGACATTGAAAAACTGAATACGATGCTGAAAGACTTCCCGGCAGAGTACGGATACCTGCTTACCGGTGCTGCCTTATCAGCTTGTCCGAAGAACACGGTGATAGCGGATATGGTTATAGATAATATTTTGCACCGGAAAAGTTACAGAAAAATCAGCAAAGAAAGATATATCCCGATGAATCCGAAAGACTTCTACGGATACAGGCGCAAGACCGTCGCTGTACTGTATGAGAGGATGAGGTTATTGGGAGTGTGGGAGGAATAAAATATGAGCAGACTAATTGATGCGGACGACTTAATTGAATATATTAAAATATGGGATATTGGAAATAGCATTAGTTCCGACCAAAAAGAGTTTATTGATTGCGTTAACAAGCAACCGACAGTATTTGATGTAGATGAAGTTGTTCAACGGTTGGAAATGTTAATCGAAGATAAAGTTTCAGAATCGGGTGACGATTGGTATACAGCTAAATGTCTGAATGAAGCAGTTGATATCGTGAGAGGCGGTGGAGTTGAATGAGCAAATGGCATGTAAGTGTCGGAATGAGCTTATCAATTGATTATGACGATATTGAAGCCGATACAAAAGAAGAAGCAGAGGAAATAGCAAAAAGTAAAGCGTTGGAAGACATTGATTATAACAATTGTGATTGTGATACTGGCTATCCAATGGTGTATTGTTGTCTTGAGGAGGAATCAGATGAGTAAAGGCAAAGACATTTCCACTATGTACACAAAGAATGAAAACAAAAAGAATGGAAGGCTCGGATATGGACTGGCTACCAGAGAAAAAGATACTATCATTAGTCCGGCACAGTATGGAGCATTCTTGCAGAAAAGAGGTAACGAAAAAAGAGATCCTGTGTTTGAATGTGGTGAATTTTGCGATAACTGTCCAACTGGTACAGCATATTGTAGGACTATGAAAAAAATGATTCGTAAACTTGCTGCTTACGAAGACTTAGAAGAACAGGGGTTGCTGGTGAGATTGCCAATTAAAAATCAGAGATATGGTGCGAGAGGAGTGATGACCATGGCAGACAAACCTACACTAGAAATAACCCCGCAGCTTGCTATATCAGCATTCGCAGTACTACATCAATATTGCAGCTCAATCAGTCCACATGACTGCATCAGATGTGCATTCTATGAGCATTGCCCGGAGTGTTTCATGGGATGCCCAGGCGATCAGGAGGAGTTAATCAGAAAACTACAGAGTACCGATGGTTGAAAAAAATAAAATCGTGAAATATAATTAAAGAAAGGAGGGAATACTATGAAAAATATTGACAAAATGAAACGGAGCATAATAGAACGAATTGAGGACATGAACATTAAAGAGTTTGAACAATTTGTGGATGTTTTAGTTGGAAACGTAGATGTAGAGAGTGGATTAATAGACATATCAGCATTATTTGATTGTGAGAAATGCAATAAGATATACGGATGTTCGGATGAAGATATTAATTGTGATGAATGTTCAGAAAAATTTAAAAAATATGCGTTGAGTGAAGAAAAATGATATCTTTGCAAAATTAGAGAGTCGGTATTTACCGGCTCTTTTTATTGCAAAATTCCTCAAACATGTACCACAACTTTTCTGCTGACCTGTGATAGAATATAAACAGAGAAGTGTTACTATGGGATTTTATAGCCAGAAATGAGGTGAGAACGTGGGAATGCCAATGGGAAAACCGCCCATGTATAAAACGGTGGATGAAATTGAAGAAAAAATTGAAAAATATTTTGAGGATTGTAAAGGATATCCTTTAACTGATAGCAAAGGCAAACAGATATTTAATAAATTTGGTTCACCAGTTTTTGTAGACGTTCATCCTCCAACGATTACAGGATTGGCATTGGCACTTGGATTTGCAAGCAGGCAGGCACTTTTGAATTATCAAGCAAAACCAGAGTTTAATGACACGATAACGCGCGCGAAGAGTATGGTAGAGCAGTACGCAGAGGAACGGTTGTTCGATCGTGACGGCTCAAACGGTGCTCAGTTTAGCCTGAGAAACAACTTTAAGGGTTGGAAAGAGGACGAGCAGGACAATAAAGATACTCTTGCCAAACTAGACGAAGTGCTTAACCAGATCAAAGGAGTTGTGTAATGCCTTTTAGCCAGAAGCAGGAAGAATACTTCCAGAATGCAGACAAGAGATGGAATTTCAAAACCGGTGCAACCCGTTCTGGTAAGACATATATGGACTATTATGTTATTCCTAAAAGAATAAGAGCGAGGATTGGAAAACCTGGACTTTCGGCTATTCTGGGAGTAACGAAATCTACAATCGAGCGAAACATTCTGGAACCCATGAGGAATATCTGGGGAACTTCGCTTGTGGGGGAAATAAACAGTCAGAATATATGCTATCTGTTCGGTGAAAAAGTATATTGCCTTGGAGCAGAGAAAGTCAGCCAGGTATCAAAGATTCGAGGCTCATCACTTAAATACGTTTACGGTGATGAGGTTGCCGACTGGAACGAAGAAGTTTTTGACCTGCTTAAATCTCGCCTTGACAAACCATATAGTTGCTTTGACGGTGCGCTGAACCCGCAAGGCCCTAACCACTGGCTGAAGGGATTTATTGAAAATGAAGATTTTGACGTATACAATCAGCACTATACAATTTTTGATAATCCTTTTCTTCCAAAAGAGTTTGTTGACAATCTTTGTAAAGAGTATGCAGGATCAGTACTTTATAGGCGTTATATCCTTGGTGAATGGGCTTTAGCAGAAGGACTTGTGTACCCTATGTTCAGCCGGGAAAAGCATATTGTAAAAGGCCCGGTAAAATACAACCGGAATAGTTTGTATTTTGCGTCCATTGATTATGGAACAGTAAATCCTTTTGCTGTCGGGATATTTGAAATGAATGGTCAGAAATCCACGATGATCAAGGAATATCATTATTCCGGAAGATCTGGAAGCAGGATGGACAATGAGGGGTATTACCAAAAGCTTGTAGAAACCATTGGAGAGCTGCCAATAGAGTATATTATCGTGGATCCATCGGCAGCAGGATTTATCGAGACTATCAAAAAGTATGGTAAATACATTGTAAAAGGTGCAAATAATGATGTATTGAATGGTATCCAGGAAGTTACAAAGTATTTGAACTATGGACTTTTAAATATTCATGAAAGCTGTGAGGAAACTACAAAAGAATTTGAAGCTTATGCATGGGATGATAAAGCTATTGACGATGCAGTTATCAAAGAAAACGATCATCACATGGACTTGATTAGATATTATATTTATACAGTAGCGAGGCAGTATAACAGGTGGGTGGTATAAAATGGGATTGATTACATGGATAAGGACGGTGTGGAATAAAATGTTTCGAGACGAAATAAAGCAAAAGTTTGATGTAGAATTGCAGTTATCTGCACTGATGGAAATGTGGATCAGTAAATATTATGCCATTACATCGGGTCATCCTTTTTGGGAGGACATTGAGGATGATGTGAGGAGCATCAATTTTGCAGGTTATATTGATAATGTAACAGCAGGCCTTGTTACGTTGGACATTGGCATTCAGTGTCCACAGACACCAAGAGGAAAGAATTTGCAGAAACAGGCTGATTATGTGCTACAGGTTATCAATGACAAAGTTTCCGAGGGTATAGGAAATTGCGGACTGATGTTTAAGCCGAACGGCGAGAGCATCGACTATATGGAACCAGGTACTTTTGCGCCGACAGAGACAGACAGTAATGGAAATATACTCGGCTGCGTGTTCCAGACGCAAATATATCGGAATGGGTGGAAATACACTAAATTAGAATATCACAGATTTGAAAAAAGTGGAGAAGAAAAAGTATATAGAGTCACAAATTATGCATATAAAGAAAAGAATTCTGATGGTAATGGAGTTAATCGTTTTAGTGATATTGGAAAGCCGTGTCCATTGACAGAAGTAGAAGAATGGGCTGGAATTGCACCAGATATATCATTGACAAATATTAAACGTCCACTATATGCTTATTTCAAAAATCCAGTACCGAATAGAGTTGATCGTTCAAGTTCACTGGGTGTTCCTATTTGGCATGATGCCATAAAGGAATTAGGCGATTTGGATGTTGCATGGTGCAGAAAAAGCGATGAAACAAAAGATAGCAAGCATATGACGTTTTTGCCACAATCGGCTATTAAATATGCCGAAGAACATAAAATCAGACTTCCTAGATTTTTACAGGGAGTGGAAATGGGTGTAGGTGTATCAGAGGACAATAAAGTTCACGAACACGTTGCAACTCTTCTCACAGAGCAGAGAATTAAAGATATTAATAGTATTCTTGCTATGATTTCTACAAAATGTGGGTATAGCCAGGGGATGTTTCAACTTGACGAGAAGACTGGTATGATGACCGCGACACAGGTTGAAGCGGATGACCAGGAAACTCTCAGGACAATTAAAAATATTCGAGATGCATTACAGAATACAATTACAGACCTTTTGTATGCTGTAAATGTTTTTGCTGATCTGTATTCTGACATCCCCCCCGAAAACTGGGAAGATACAGAATTGGCAAATGGAGAAATTCGAGAAGGATTAAAAAGCCAGATTGAATTTAATTTTGGAGATATCACTTACAGTTATAAAGAAGACAAGAATACTTGGTTGACTTATGTGAATCAGCATCTAATGCCTGCATGGTTGTATTTCACAAAATTTGAGGGAATGGAAAAAGAAGAAGCTCAAGAATATGTGAATGAAGCTAAGCAGTCAGATCAGAACAATAGTGGATTGTTCGGAGATGAGTAGCCTATGAAAATCAATAACCATGTTGGAAATGTGCATATCAAATTTAATACAAAGCGGATTGACGGTAATCTGAAAGAAGCACAAAAAAAACTGAATATGCAGATTGTGGCTGATTCTGAGCCTTATGTACCTTTCCGGCAGGGGACATTGAGAAGTAACGTCCGGTATCCACAGGGCGTTGATGGTGGAGAAATCGAATACAACACTCCTTATGCTCATTATCTGTACATGGGAAAGGTATACGGCCCCAATATTCCACTCAAAGACGCACAAGGCAATATTATTGGATGGACATCACCACCGAAAAAATCACCGACTGGCAGATCGTTACAATATCACACTCCGGGAACAACAAGTAAGTGGTTTGAAGAAGCCAAACGAGTACATTTGCCTGATTGGATTAAACTGGTAAAAAGAACAGTAGGTGAGAAATAATGCTGCCACCAGAGTATTTTTACGGAAAAGAACAGAAATTATTATCCGTCTATCAAGAACTGGAAGATTTCATAATGACTGATATCTCCCGGCGTATCCTTCAGACTGGCAGCATGACTGCAACAGCTGACCGTCTTATCTGGAGATTAACACAGATGGGGGAGAGTAGGGCGGCCATTGAACAGAAGTTGCAGAGTCTGACGAAACTGGCACAGCCAGAATTGCGGAAGATTCTAAAAGACGCAGTATTGACATCGTGGGATAATGATAAAGACATATTGCTCGGAATTAATGAGAACATCAGTCCCCCATTGAAGAATTCAGAGGTCATATCCGTAATGGATGCCGAGTTTAAAAAGACTCTTGGCGAGCTGTCTAATCTGACAAAGACCACTCTCAACCAGTCTCAGCGCGATCTGATCAACTTACTTGATGAGGTGGACATGCGTGTTGCTTCCGGCGTGCAATCGTACAACGCGGCTATTAATGATGTTCTGGACAGATATGCCGGGAAAGGTATCATGGTAGAATATCCACATAAAACGCAGCGAACTCTTGAAGCGGCGGTAAGGTGCTGCGTAGTCACTTCCATGAACCAGACGGCGGCGCAAGTGTCCAATCAGTACATTGTACAGACTGAAACGAACTATGTTTTGGTGTCGGCTCACGTAGGAGCCAGAATTGGAAAAGATGAACATTCTAATCATTCAGGATGGCAAGGAAAACCATATTGCTTGCGTGGATCAGAACCGGGCTATCCGAACCTTGCAGAGCATACCGGATACGATATTGACCCGAAGACCGGACAAGGAACTGTTCTGGATCCAACCGGACTGCATGGATATAATTGCCGGCACTCACATCAACCATGGATGAAAGGGATGCGGAATCCATGGGCGGACGAACACAAGGTCAATTCTGCTGAGAACAAAAAGGTGTACGAGGACACGCAGAAACAGAGAGGAATGGAACGGTCTATCAGAGCCACGAAGCGAAAGCTGATTATGAAGCAGGAACAGATCAATTCTGATAGTACACCGGATTCTGAAAAAGAAAAACTTCGGTCAGAATATGACCGTCTGGCATTTCAGTTGACTGAGAAAAACGGAGCTTACAACTCTTTTTGCAAGGACAACAACCTCACACCTCAGTATGATCGTAACAAGGTTGCTGATTTCGGATACAAGCAACAGTCAAAAGCTACCGCCGGAGCAAAGCGGTACATGAAAGGACATTAACACATGAGCATATCAGAATTTTTTCAAGTATTTCTATCTATCTGCGGTGGTGTTTCCATAGTGGGTGGAGCTGCGGCGGTAATCTTCAAGTGGGTTGCACCGGCATTCAAGCTCAACAAAAGAGTGGAGGTACTGGAAGCTCACGACAGACAGGATTACGAAACTCTGAAAAGAATAGCGGACCGGGATTCCCTTATACTGGAAGTCTTGGCAACCATGCTTGACAGTCAGATCAGCGGTAACAATGTCGACGAGCTAAAAAAAACGAAAAAGAAACTTACAGAGTACATGGCACAGAATCAGCGTTAATTGCAGTATTACGAGGTATGCTTATGAAGTTGTACGTATTCACAAAGAAAGATATTGAATATTTCTTGTCAGAATATAATTTTACGCCGTCAGAAGAACAGCTCTTCCGGTTGCGGTGCCAGGAATATCCACTTGAATATTGTGCTGAACAGATGAATGTAAGTATATCGACTGTAAAGCGGCTGAGTCGCCGTGTAAACAATAAAATAATCAAAGTATGCTGATACTTTTTAGAGACTTATTAGAGCCAGAAACGACCTGTTTCCGGTTCTTTTTTTATGCAAAAATATAAGTACAAAGAAGCACAGGAGGTATGCTTATGTACCCATATAATATGATAGATCCGCAGCAATTTGCGAATGATCAGGCAATGTTACAAGCAAAAATAAATCAATTAGAGCAACAGCGGAATATGCAGATGGGGATGTACTCTGGCCAGAATCAGCAGGCACAGCCACCGGCACCGACTTCCAATGTCAACTGGATACAGGTAGCTGGTATTGAGGGAGCGCGGAACCAGATTGTCCAGCCGGGACACACTGCATGGATGATGGACAACAACAGCCCGGTATTTTATGTCAAGTCAGTTGATGGAATGGGAAGCGCAATATTTAAGGTATTCCAGTTCGCGGAGATAGCCCCAGAAGCTCTGAACCCTGTTCAGAATCATCAGAATGTGGAAAACCCTGATTATGTTACACGGGCAGAATTCAATGCCTTATTGGAACGATTAGGGGATACACCGAAAAAGGAGGAATCTGAATGAATCCATTAATGAGTATGCTTGGAAACATGGGCGGCGGTAACAATCCAATGTCTGCAATGATGCAAGCAATGCAGGTTGTAAATCAGATTAAGAAATCCAGCAATCCACAGGTGGCTCTTAACCAGATGGCACAGACTAATCCTGATATCAAACAGGCAATGGACATGTGTAAGGGGAAAAACCCAAAGCAGATTTTTGAAGATACTTGCAGAAAAAATGGAATGGACCCGGTGCAGTTTACCGGAATGTTTAAATAGCTATTAGGGCAAGTGCACAGCCTTGATAAATATATGTAAAAGGAGACTACTATTATGACAGATGGAACTATGTTAAGTGCAGCAGATGTTGCCGCCGTAACAAGAAACAATGACGATGATAGCTGGGGATGTAATTCATGGATTTGGATTATCTTCTTAGCATTTTTATTCCCGATGTTTGGTGGAATGTGGGGCAATCGCGGCGGTGTTGAAACAGGCGTGCAGGACAACTTCATTAGTGATGAGTTCGTAAAACGTGACATTTTCAACACTAATCAGAATGTATCCAACACAGCTTGCCAGACTCAGAGAGACGTTCTCGAAAACCGCTATACAAACCAGTTAGGATTACAGCAGTTGCAGGCAGCTCAGCAGAACTGTTGCTGCGAAACTCAGAAAGAAATCCTCCAGAGCCGGTATGATGCAGCTCTGATGGCACAGAACATGCAGGCTCAGATGGCTCAGTGCTGCTGCGACATCAAAGAGAGCATTCTTGCTGACGGAAATGCAACCAGACAGCTTATGCAGGAAAATACAATCCAGGCACTTAGAGATAAAATTGCCGACCGTGATCGTGATCTGCAGAACGCTTACAACCAGATCAGCCAGGTATCTCAGACACGTACCATCATTGATGCAGTGCGTCCGACACCAACACCGGCATATCTTACCTGTTCCCCGTACTTTGCGTACAACATGAACGGATATGGCGGCTGCTGTGGGAACGGTAACGTCCTCTGATGATGAACTACAACGAGCTATCCGCTCTGGACCTTCTGAACCTGTTCGGAGTATTCCTACAGGCAATGAACTACCAGAGCGACCTGTCGCAAGCAAGCAACGCCGACATAGCGAAGCACCTGCAAGAACAGGACAGAAAGTATCTGGACAAAATCATTGAAAACCAAAATCGAATAATTAGCATGTTGGAAGATTCCATTGCTACAAAGTAGTCTTGCAATAACACAGGGGTAGGCATGGAGCTTGCCCCTTTTTTATCAGAAAAGGAGAATTATTATGCTTAATGTTATAAACGTACCAACTCAGGAAGTAGCAGCTAATCAGAATATCATTTTTAATAGCACCCGCGTAAAATCTCGTAGATGTGGTTGTCAGAGTGGATGGCTCAATCATATCGAGGGCAGCGGATTGTTTACGATCACAAACAGGGGTAACCAGCCGATGGCAGTAGAATTGCAGTTTAATGCGAACGTTACCTCAGCCGCCGCAGGAGCAACAGCACTGGTGCTTAAGCTGAACGGAGAAGCAATTGGTGGAACAGAAATGGACTATACAGTAGTTACAGCGAATGTATATCAGAGTGTGAGCGCAGACACCCTTATTCCTGTGCCCGCTGGAACATCTCTAACCGTATCTGCCGGAAACATTTCTGCCGGTGCTGTTCTGGTTAAGGATGCAAACCTAATTATCAAAAAGGTAGCATGAGGAGGTGATCTGAATGATTACCTTCAAGAGTAATAGAGATGTGAACAGTGTGGAATCTATTTTTTCAGAGATTAATGCCCGGATGATTGCGGCCCTGATGTTTCATGATCAGATGTCAGACTATTTTGACTTCCTTGGCATGAAAGGTTACAAACGGCTGCATGAATATCAGTATTTTTCGGAATCTCTGGAAAGGAAGAGACTAAACCAGTATTACATTAATCATCACAATAAACTGATTCCGAACATCTATACAGGGCAGGTTGCCATGATACCGGAAAACTGGCAGACAGCGAACCGGATCAGTGTAGGCAAATCCACAAAGCAGAAAGGCATCGAGGATGGATTCAATCAGTACCATGAGTGGGAAACTGAGACAAAATCTCTGTATGAGCATTATTCCGTGAAACTTCGTGAAAACGGAGCTGTAACAGATGCAATCATGGTGGAAAGACTGGTGGAAGATGTGGATAAAGAGCTGAAAAAGCTTGAAAGAATCATAGTTGACCTGATTTCTTCCGGTTACGACATGGTATATATCACGGAATCTCAGCAGGGAATCCATGATAAGTACAAGGATAAATTACATGATATATTCGGAGAGGAGTGATTGTGATGAAAGACATGATTAAGATTCTGGAAAATCAGCTGAAAATCGAAGAAGATAATGTAAAGAAGCAACTCACGAATAGCAATCTGGATGTGGTTTTTAAGCTAACCACAACCATCTGCAATCTCAAAAAGATGTGCGGTGAGTGGACGGAATCTGAAACAGTTGCAGAAGTAGCAGAGGACGTTATTAAGAAGTACAGCAATGGAAGATATGACCATAACATAGATGCCCTGTATGATGCGTATATTGCCGCTAAACAGGCTTATCAGACTAACGGAGACCAACAGCATAAGGACAAGCTCATGGAGGCTCTGGGGCGACTTATGGTTGAAATCTACGATATGTTATCAGCCATGATGGTTGATTCTGATTTCCGGGACGAGAAAGAAGAAATAATGCGGAGGATTAAGATGCTGTCCGAATAGCACTCAATAGCACATGATGAAAGTAGACGAAACATGACGAAAACATGTACCACAACTTTTTAAAGGTTCTGTGGTACAATATATTCGTAAGGAAGATTCGTAAGCAGGAATGCTTGACATAGACGTATTTTTCATTATTTTCCTCCTTTCTTTAAGCAGATGCGTGTCCTTAGTAGAAAATGCAGTGTTTAGCCAACACAAGAAGCATGAGGTTGAAAAGCGGATGCAATTTCCGACACGTATCATTGCCGCTAATGCATGGCGGCGCACCTCCTTGTGAGTATATAACTGAATAGCGAAATTCAACCCGTGCAGAGGTGCGCGACCGTATAGGCGGTGTTGACGTAGCCCGAAACGTCTCGTGTTTAGGCATAGCACGTTAAATACCTTGCTAACCCGGATTTCCGGGTTATGTGGAATGTACGTTAATGGTAGACTGACAGGGTCGTTCCCTGGGTTCCGGTTCGATTCCGGGCTTTCCGCTTGTTTGGAGACTGAAAGTTTGGTGGTAGGAAAAGCACAGGGCAGTGTACAGGAATGTATAACCGAGTTCCGAATGTATACTGTTTATCGGTGATATAGTGACTTCCTCTAGTAGTCAATAAGTGAACGCGCTGAAATGGTTCTTCCAAACATGTACATTGCAGGATGGAGAAGCGGAATCTCGCAAGGTTCATACCCTTGAGAACGGCGGTTCAAATCCGTCTCCTGCAATTTCAAACATGATTAACTCAGTGCAGATAGATTTTCAGTCTAGCTGAGATACAGGGTTATGTAAGATAGAGTAGTTCGGGATACTGGACTATCAACCATCTTTTTAGCAGAAGTGATTCTGTTAGAGGAGGAAGAAACTTCCAACACACCTTGTAGTGTATCATCATAAAGAGACCAAAAGCAGAATCCTTGTGGTCGGCGTACAATAGACGCTTGCTGTGCAAGAATAATCCGTTGATGTGAGCGGTGTGAGAGACCACAGACTAGACGGAAATCTCGTTAAGCTGATTTGCCTTGAACCTGAGAAATTAGGGTATAACACAAGAGATTCGTTAAAGTAGCGGTATGGCAATTCATAGAAAAATTTTCCTGCTATGAAAAACATTTTCTGAAAGAACCGTGAAATTTATGGGTGACACTCCCATGTGTGCTTTGACCGCGGTAAGAAGCTTAGGGTCGCTCCCGAAAGCTCAGACTTATCGTCACAGTGGCTGAATATGGTTGCAAGTATGGTGAATAAGGAGAAATCCTAATCGTGGTTGAATATGGTGCATTGCTGTAATGGTATCAGAGTAGGTTGCTAACCTATCCAACAGAAATGTTGTACACGTTCGAATCGTGTATGCACCGTTACCCTGCCAGTGGTTTAACTGGCTTAATCCATTACCGCTGACGGGCGGTTAATAATCACGTTTAGGAGGATATTATGCAGAATTATGAACAGATTTTACAGGAACTCGGTATTGAGGTTCCAGAGGACAAGAAAAGTGATCTGAAAAAGAAAATGGACGAGAATTATCGTACAAAATCAGATTACGACAAAGCTGTCCAGAAAAGGGATGAGTATAAAACATCTCTTGATGATGTCCAGACCAAACTGGATGGATTCAAAGACATTGATGTGGATGATCTGAAAGGACAGATTAATACTCTGACAACTCAGCTCAATGATGAAAAGACAGCACGTGCCGCTGATGCTCGAAAAGTTGAGCTTGAGAAAATGGTGAACGGTTTCTTGTCGGCAACGGATGATAAGGGAGAAAAAATCTACGAGTTCACAAACCCGATTACCGAAAACTATTACCGGGAACAGCTTCTGAGAGAATTAGATTCTGATTCTGCAAAAGGAAAATCTATCTCAGATATTTTTAAAGGTCTGATTACGGATGAAAACGGAAAACAGACACCGAATATTTTGGTAGATAAACAGCAGTCACAGGCACAGCAGAATGCAGCTAGGTTTTGCACTTCTCGACAAGGTAGCGGAACAGGCGGCACAATCACAAAAGAGGACTTCAAGAAAATGAATCTTGATGAACGTCTGAAACTTAAACAGTCAGACCCAGACCTTTTTGCAGCACTCAATAAATAATCAGTAACCGGCTATGCATTTGGAACATAGCTGCTGACCTGAACACCCAAACAATTACAGGTAGATGGGACTTTTTAATTTCTAAATAGTCCCTCTGCGGAAAGGACTATATCTATGGCAAGAACTGGAACATTTGGCGGTTTTAGCTTTGATCCGGAAGTATTCTCTGGATATATGGCAGAACAGCCAACATGGAACGATGCAATTATCAATTCTGGCATTCTCGTAGAAGATTCCACGATTATGGATCTGATCGGAACAAAAGGCAATGTTGCGACACTTCCTTTCTACGTTCCGATTGACGAAAACGATGATCCGGCGCTCAACAACGATGGTGAAACCAACAACGTACCATCCGAGATCTCTGGAAAGAAACAGACAGCTATGCTTATTCAGAGAATGAAGGCATGGAAAGCACAGGATTTTACAAAGGAGCTTACTGGGGCGGATCCAATGACCCATGTTGCAAACTCTGTAGCAGGTTATTACAGACAGGTACGTGTTCGTGACCTCATGGCTATTGTAGATGCGGTACTGTCTCTGACTGGAATGAAAGACCATATTACCGACTTGGCCGAAGAGACCGGAACAGGAACTGTTACAGATGCAAACAAAGTAGATGAAACCACGCTGATCTTCGCACAGCAGAAAGCACTTGGAGATTCTTCTGAGAAGATGGGACTTCTGTTCCTGCATTCTTATATGTATGCGAAATACAAAGCACTTGGTCTGGTGGACTACAACAAGTACACAGTCACAAATGCGCTTGCAGGAGACGTAAATCTTCCGTCTATCGGCGGCTTTATCCCGGTTGTATCTGACAGATATACTGTGGATACAAGCAAACAGAACGTAGTGTACAAGACATACATGATCGGAGCAGGTTCTATCCTGACTTGCCCGAAAACCAACTATGAAGATCCGTACTATGCAGACTACGATCCGGAGACAAAAGCCGGTATCAGAAAGCTGTACACAAAACAGGGTTATGTCCTGCATCCGAACGGCTTTTCAATTGATGCGAACAAGATTTCAAAAGAATCTCCGACCAACGCAGAACTTGGCGCAAAGGCTAACTGGTCTCTGGTTTACAACCACAAGAACATCCGTATGGGTATGATCAAGTCCAACGGCTGATGAAAGGAGTTATCTGGCATGGCTTATGCAGATTATAAATTCTATATAGAATCATTCGGCAATGTCGTGCCAGAGACCGACTTTCCACGACTGGCAGAAAGAGCCAGTGATTTTGTGGACACAATGACGTTTGACAGGTTGGTGGACGGACTGCCAAATAACGAACGCTCACAGAAGCGCATTAAAAAGGCGGTCTGTTCATTAGCTGAAATATTATATCAGATTGAGCTTGCTGAAAAGAACGCTGCCAATGCCGCCGCTAGTGGAACATCAACCACAATCGGGACCGGTGGTAGCACTACAGGCGTTGTGACCTCTGTATCATCCGGCAGTGAATCTATTTCGTATGCAACACCTCAGCAGATTGGAGCAAGTGCAAAAGAGTGGAGTGCGGTGTATGCCGCCGCCGGAGATGTGCAGAAAACGAACGACTTACTCTTAAAGACAGCTTTACCGCTTCTGATGGGAGTAAGGACGGATGAAGGGATACCGATTCTTTATGCAGGACTTTAAAGTTAATATCTTAGGCTCTGAATGGAGCGTGAAATTCGGAAACGAAGAAGCATATCCAAATCTGACAAATGTCGATGGCTATACAGATTTATCAATACGAGAAATTGTGGTTGATGATATGAAAGCATCACAAGGACAGATTGGAGCAAAAGCAGACCTTGAAAGCTATCTGAAACAGGTTGTCAGACATGAAATTATTCACGCATTTCTGCTTGAATCTGGGCTTGATTCCAATTCGAACAGTGCTGACAGTTGGGCTACGAACGAAGAAATGGTTGACTGGTTTGCTATTCAGTCACCGAAGATTTTTAAAGTATTCAGTGAACTTGAATTGATGTGAGGTGATAAATAATGGACATTTCAACATTAGGCTCATGCATAGCAATCGTTATGATTTGCTACATCGTGGGAATGGGCTGTAAAGCATCAAAAAGAATCTCCGATGAATGGATTCCAGTAATTATGGCGGTTATTGGTGGAATTCTCGGAGCAGTCGGAATGGGAGTTATCCCGGATTTTCCGGCATCAGATTACATTACGGCAGTTGCGGTCGGCATGTTTAACGGATTGTCGGCTACTGGTGTGAATCAGATTATTAAACAGACAGCGCAGAAAGAATAATTAAGGAGAGGGTATCATGTATAGCAAAACTGTGACGATTTTTGATTATTACGAATCAACCACGACAGGAGATGCGTACTGGTATCCTCATGTGTTATCCAATGTCGATTTGAATACTGACAGAGGGGCGATTATTAAGAAGTACGGACCGGATACCGCAGATAATGCACAGTTGCATATCTTGTATGGTGTCAACCAGTCCGGTCAGAAAGTAATCGCGGACAAGGACAGCAATGCGGTTCCGTGGTTACCGCCTAAAGAGTGGAAAAAACAGACAAATGATTCACTGTCTGAAACTATTACATTTTCACCAGAAGATGATTTCTTTTGGGAGGGTGAATGGGACAAAGGCATTGTGAATGATAAGGATTACCAGGGCGGATTCTATCAGTATATGAATCAGAGCAAGGACAATGTATTTAAAATCACCAGTGTGGGCGGTCCGTATAGCCTTATACCACATTTTGAAATATTAGGAAAGTAGGATGCAGTATGGCAGATAACAAACCGATCGGAAAGGATGCAGAGGGATACGAGATCCTGACAGAAGCTATGAAAGCCCTACTGAATCAGTATCCGGGACTGCATGAGGACGAAAGAATCAAATATGAAGAGCTGGGTACCGACAGCGGAATTTCGTTCTATGCAGACACCGGGGCATTAATTTTTTCAGAAAAAGAGGACGTTTGCGGAACCATGCATCAGGTATGCCAGTATCCATTTATTGTGGTTTATCGGACTGCTTCTGATAAGGAACGCCAGAAGCTCTCTGTCCAGAAATTTCTGGACAACCTTGGCAAATGGATTTGCAGAGAACCAGTCACCGTAAACGGCACTGAGACACGTTTATCCGCTTTTCCGGAGCTTTCACGGGGGCGAGTAATAAAACGTATCACCAGAGACAATTCTTACGGCACAGAGCCACAGGAAAACGGTGTGCAGGACTGGTTATTGCCAATTGTCGTGAAGTATGAGTATGACTGGGAAAAATGGTAACGCATTGTCGGAGGTGGTAAATTTCGTTGCAACCACGCACCCTATGGGTTAAAAGAGATGCAGGAGCGGCAACGCCTGCCCGACAAATTAAATATAACAACTAACCGACTATCGCTTGATGATAGTCGCTAACCTACACAGCCTTTTAAAAGTTATAGGCAGAAAGGACTTATCTATGGCAGTTACAGGCAAAATTGACCGTAAATATATGGCCCATTATATCGATGCTGGTTCCCTCTGTGGAGGACTGACACCAAAATATGAGCGTCTTGGCAAGGATCTGGAAGAGTATAACGTTGAACTCAATCCAGATACTGAAACGTCTAAAAACATTCTCGGAGAATCCACATTCAAGCACAACGGCTACGAAGTTTCTTCTGACGCTGATCCGTTCTATGCAGACACCACATCTGATCTGTTCACAGCATTACAGAAGATCGTAGACGGACGCCTCAAAGACGATAACCTCAAAACAAAAGCAGTCGAGGTTCATCTCTGGACAGAAGCCACAGCAGGCAAGTATGAAGCATACCAGCAGGATTGCTATGTTGTGCCGACCTCTTACGGCGGTGATACATCCGGCTATCAGATTCCATTTACCGTGAACTATGTTGGAGAACGTACAAAAGGAAAATTTGATATCAGTTCCGGTACGTTCACAGCCGACAGTGAATAAACACATATACAAGGAGGGCGCGCTAAATGGCAAAAATAATTAACACCAAAATTGATGATGGAATTCTCATTTTTACATTCACAAATAACGAAGACGAAGTTTTTTCTTCTTTTAAGTTGAATCCGACCGATATCAATGTGGCAGCACGCGCGGAGGAACTGGCAGAATACTTTGAACAGCTCAAGGATTCTATTCAGAAAGTCACTTCCGGCAAGGAAATGGCTGAACTGAATAAACAGATTGAAGATAAAATCAACTATCTGCTTGGATATGAAGCATCAAAAGACCTGTTCAAAGAGCCGATTACAGCAACAACCGTGTTCGGAAATGGTCAGGTATTCGCCTATATCGTACTCGACAAGATTGCAGAAGCAATCGCACCGGAAATCGAAAAGAGAAAAAAGAAAATGCAGGCAGCAGTCAATAAATATGTGGAGAAATACACAAAATGACCGCCTATGAGTTACCCACCTCACTGAACATAAGTGGGGTGGATTTTTCTATTAGAACAGATTTTCGAAAAATAATAGGCATATTAATCGCTCTTGGAAATCCGGATTTTAACGATGAAGCAAAAGCAATAATTGCTGTTCAGATAATGTACGAAAAATGGTGGGAGATACCAGAAGAAAATTTAAACGAAGCTCTTCAAAAAGCTTATGAGTTTATTGACTGTGGACAGTCAGACGATAATCCGAACAAACCGAAGCCCCGTTTAATGGACTGGGAACAGGACGGGGACATAATCGTACCGGCTGTGAACAAAGTTGCTGGTAAAGAAATCAGAGCCGTACCGTATATGCACTGGTGGACATTCTTTGGATATTTCATGGAATCTGGAGAGTGCTTATTCAACACAGTTGTTGGAATCCGGTCAAAAAAAGCAAAAGGCGAACGTCTGGATAAATGGGAAAAGAAATTCTATCAAGAGAATAAAAACATAATTGACATAAAAACACGTCTCAGCGACGAAGAACAAGCGTACAAGGATGCGCTGAATGAGATGTTAAACCTCAAATAGTTAGGAGGTGGACACATGGCTGCTGATGGCTCAGTCATTATTGATACCAGAATGGATACAACCGGTGTCCAAAATGGTGTATCAGCTATAAAACAGTCATTTAACGGCCTTGGAAGTGCTGTAAAAAAAATCGGTCTGCTGATTGGCGGAGCGTTTGCTGTCGGTAAATTGGTACAGTTCGGCAAAGAGTGCGTGGAGCTTGGTTCTGATCTGGCAGAAGTGCAGAACGTGGTCGATGTTACATTTACCACAATGTCGGACAAGGTTAATGAATTCGCAAAAAATGCCATGACCTCAGCCGGACTGTCAGAGACAATGGCAAAAAGGTATGTCGGTACGTTCGGAGCAATGTCTAAGTCATTCGGATTCTCTGAAGCACAGGCTTACGACATGTCAACGGCTCTGACACAGCTGACCGGTGATGTGGCATCATTTTATAACATTTCACAAGACTTGGCTTATATAAAACTGAAGTCAGTTTTTACAGGAGAAACGGAAACACTTAAAGACTTGGGTTAACAATTAGCTCCCTTACACAGCAATGTGTATTGAATAACATGGTGAACGAAGAAATCTTCGGTGTGTTGCTTTATGAGCAATGCTAACGGTAAAAGCCTAAAATTATTTAAAAAACTTGTGGTTATGACACCTATATGATATAATATTTATAGGAGGTGATTTCCATGAGTGAAGAAATTTGGAAAGATATTAAAGGCTACGAAGGTCTGTATCAAGTAAGCAATCTGGGAAGAATAAAAAGCCTTGAGCGTAGATGCAAGGCAAAATGGTATACAAGAAAAGTACCAGAGAAAATTTATTCTCCTGCACTTGATACTTACGGTTATCCAATAGTCTCTTTGCATAAAGACGGCAAAAAGAAAACGATTACAATTCATAAATTGGTTGCAAATGCTTTTCTTAAAAAGCCGGATGGTTGCAATTCTATTAATCACATTGACGAAAACAAGCAGAATAATTGTGTTGAAAATCTTGAATGGTGTACTGTTCAAGAAAATAATGCTTATGGAACGAGAGTAGAACGGCTAAGAAAAACTCAGCAAAGAGTGGTTCTACAATGTGATTTAGATGGAAATGTAATTAGAGAATGGGAGGGGATGAACTTCCTTTGTAGAGAAACAGGATATGACCAAGGCTTAATATCTAAAGTATGCAATAATGTTCACAGACATCGTACTGCATATGGATTCAAATGGAAATTTAAATAATCATGGTAATACCGTGCTAAGCATCGAAGAGTCTCAATAAGAGGCTCTTTTTTGATGAAAGTGTAACGACTATTCCGTAAGGAAGTAGGTTTAGGGCGAAATTCCCTATTCCGAAGTGCCATGCATCCTATTTGGATGAAGAGATAGTCTACTCCCCTAATAAATATCGGGAAACCGAGGGTATAAAGGGTCGTTATGACACAAAGCGCACTAGATCAGTACGCACTGGCAAACGGTTATGGTAAAACAACGTCTGCAATGACTGAACAGGAGAAAGTTGCTCTCCGCCTGGCGTTTGTGCAGAAACAATTATCTGCCGCATCTGGTGACTTCATCCGTACTTCAGACAGCTGGGCGAACCAAGTACGAGTGATGCAGTTGCAGTTGCAGTCTCTCAAGGCAACAGTCGGACAGGGATTGATCAATATTTTTACACCTGTTCTGAAAGTTATTAATATCTTACTAGGCAAGCTGGCGACTCTGGCGAATGCATTCAAGTCATTCACGGAACTTATTACTGGCAAGAAATCATCCGGTCAAACGAGCGGAAGCGGAGCGGGTCTTGCCGGAACAGACGCGATCGCAGATACAGCAGATCAGTATGGACAGGCAGCAGATAATGCGGAAAAATTGGCAGATGCCAATAAAGATAATGCAACGGCTACGAAAAAAGCGAACAAGGAAACAAAGAACTATCTTTCATCTCTGGACGAAGTGCATAAAGCCACATCTACTGGAAGCAATTCATCTTCCACGCCATCTTCATCTGGTGGAAGTGGCGGAGCGAGTGGCAGTGGACTTCCGAGTTCAGTGGGAAATGTGGATTACGGCAATCTGGCAGAGGGAGAAACTGCACTTGACAAGATTAGCGATTCTGCAAAGAAACTTGCCGACCTGCTCAAGAAACTCTGGAAGCCGTTCCAAGACGCATGGAAGAAAGAGGGCAAAAACACCATTGATGCCGCCAACATTGCCTTGTCTGGAATTGCAAAGCTCGCTAAGAGTGTAGGTAAGAGCCTCGTAGAAGTCTGGACAAATGGAACTGGCACAACAATGCTTACGACCATGCTGAGAATCGCTCAGAACGTGCTTAAAGCAATCGGAAACATAGCATCAGGATTCGCAGATGCATGGAATAAGAACAATGTTGGAACACAGATTATCCAGAACATTGCAGACGCCCTTGTAGTAGTTATGAAGTTTGTCGAGAAGATTGCAGAGGACACAGCGACATGGGCGGCAAACTTAGATTTCTATCCACTGTTGGAATCTATCAGTAATCTAACAAGTACGTTTGCGCCAATTCTGGAATCTATCGGAAATGTTCTTGAATGGATTTATAACAATATTGTTCTTCCAATGCTGAAGTGGCTGATTGAAACGGGAATTCCAATAGTGATCAACCTAGTGTCTGATTTGGCAAGATTTTTCGCAGACCATCAGCCAATTATCGAAGCATTCGGCGCAGCTTTGATTGGAGCATTTGCGGCGGCGAAAATTGCAGGGCTAGCGTCAAGAATAGCAGGAAGTATAACGACAGTAGCGAGTTTTATAAAAGGTCTTATTGCACTTATGACTGGTTCTAGCGGCATTATGGGAGGAATTAAAGCTATTGCAACGGCTATCGGACCGGGTGGAATTTTTATAGCGGCAGTAACAGCTTGCATTGCAATTGGCGTATTACTGTATAAAAACTGGGACAAGATTAAAGAAGTTGCGGGTGCGGTATGGGATTGGATTAAAGATAAGACCATAACTTTCGTTGATGGAATAAAATCCAAACTAAGTGATTTGGCAGAAAAGATTGTTTCTATCTGGAATGGTATCAAATCAAGTGCAAAAGAAAAGTGGAATGCTATATGGTCCACTATAAAAGAAGTCGTAAAAAAAATAGTCGATGGAATTGTAGAAAAATTCAATAACGCAAAAGACAAAGTAGTCGATGCGTTCGAGGGTATCAAAAACAAAGTCAAAGGAATTTTAAATAAAGTCATCGGTATCGTAAACGGCGCGATTGGAACCGTCAACGGAGCAATTAGCGGTATTGAATCTGCTTTCTCTTTCGGACCGTGGGAAGTACCTACGCCGTTTGGAAAGAAAACCATTGGATTCAGTGCAACATTTCCGCGAGTTCCAACTATTCCATATCTTGCAAAAGGTGCTGTTATTCCTCCAAGATCAGAATTTCTCGCTGTGTTAGGAGATCAGAAGCAAGGAAACAACATCGAGACACCAGAAGCTCTGCTCAGAAAAATCGTGCGTGAGGAATCAGGGCAGCAGAGTGGTGGTGATTACAGATTCACAGCTCAGATTAATAGACGGACTATTTTTGACGAAATTATTGAAGAAGCAAAGTTGAGACAGAGTACAAGCGGCAGAAACCCGTTTGAGCTGGCATAGGAGGTGGAAGAATGGCAACTATCCCAAAAAGTATAACAGAACGATACAAGATGAATGGAGCTTCCATCTATCAGCCAGATAAAGATATGGGTTATAACCTCGAAACAACTTATTCAGAAGGTAGTAACCGTACGCAGTTCGGAAAAGCGTTGTTAACTCCATTGTTTACAGTCGAACAGTATAGCTATGAAGCATCAAACGTTCCAGTTATAGAAGCAAACAAAATTCTCAAAATTATCGCAAAAGGAAAAACTTTCAATTTGTACCATTGGTCGCTTTACCACATGGCATGGAGAACTGACCCGTTTTATGTCGGAAAAGCAAGCCTAACTATTGGAGAAATTTCGCCAGACTTAAAATTTGTATCAAAAATATCTTTTAACATGCAGGGGGTGAATCCACTTGATTAATGTATCGGACACATTTAAGCAGAAACTACAGGACGGTGAAAAAGTCTGGCAGGAAGTGGAGATCACCTTTCCTGATGGAACCGTAAAAACAGTAAAAGATGAAATCATGGGTGAAAACTGCACTTATTCTGACTGTGCAGAAAGTAGCAGCTTTCCGATCGGCTGTGTTGTGTGTAAGTCCATGACGCTTGAACTAGACAACACTTCCGATCAGTGGAAAAACTATAACTTTTACATGGCAAAAGTCCATGCATATATCAAAATGCAGACTTCTGTAGCTTCTCCGTCGGTAACAGATAAACTATTAGACGAAAATTATAATCCAATCCTTGACCAGAGTGGCAATGCAATTCTGGCAACAAAAGCAGCAACAGAGGATAGAATTGAAACCATCGATAAAGGTATTTATACCATCACAACACCGGAACAGTACGGCGAAGTTCTTAGCTTTACGGCTCTGGATGATATGTATAAGACAAATGCGACATATACATCAAAATTGGTGCTTCCGCAAACTGTCATGAGCCTTGTTAGGGACGCGTGCGAGACATTAGATATTCCAATGGGATTCTCCTCAATGGCGCATGGCAATCTAATCATCAACGAAATTTCAGACAACATGACATTTCGACAGTTGTTTGGATGGGCTGCAATGTTGGAGACAGCAAACGCAAGACTGGACAACAGAGGTTATTTGCAATTTGTCAAATGGGATTTCTCAGCTAAACCTATTGAGCTTAAGGACTACATTGATATGCCTACAGTGTCTAGTGATGACATTATAATCACCGGAATCAGAATAAAAAATGGTGACAATTCTGAACTGTATGGAGAATCAGGATATGTTCTGGAATTGGAAAATAATTTGATTGGAGAATCCGACCTTGCTACAGTAGCGGCACAGATTGGCGATGCAATTATTGGAGTGAAATTCCGGAATCTTCAAGGAGATATGGCTTTCAATCCACTTCTTGAGTTTGGAGATATGGCGACTACTTATGACCGAAACATGAATAAGTACCTCACTCCATTAACAGATGTGTCTTATGCCATTAATGGAAAGACTACTGTAAAAACTCAGGCAGATGATCCGATTAGAGGAATGAGCAGGTTCGTTTCTGATGGAACGAAAGCCATTGTTGAAGCAAGACGTCTCGTTAAAATTGAAAAGACTGAACGAGAAAAAGCAGTAGAACGTTTGGCTGGAATACTTGCATCTTCTGGTGGACTGTATATGACAGAAGAACTGCAAGAAGACGGTAGCACTATCTACTACATGCATAACAAGCCGACATTGAAAGAATCCGATATAATCTGGAAGTTGACAGCGGAAGCGTTTGCAGTGTCCATTGATGGAGGAAAAACTTATCCTTATGGATTTGCGGTGACTGGTGAACTGATAACCAGATTGCTTTACGCAGAGGGCATAAATGCTACTTATATAAATACCGGTGCACTGATTGTAAAAGATAAAAACGAAAAAGTTATATTCGAAGTTGATATGGACAAAAAGTCCGTATATATGAATCCGGATACGCTAACCATTGGCGGAATGCCACTGTCCCGAAAACTGGAATCCATGGATGAAAATATTGCATCTGCTAAGAACATGACATTCCAGTTGTCGAACGACATGCAGACGATCACATCTGACGCAGACGGCAACATTCCGGTATTTCCAACAGTGGCAACTACAGCGAAAGTTATGTACGGCTCGTCAGATATCACAAATGATTGTAGCTTTACCGTGACGAAATCAGACAGTGTAACCGGCTCTTGGGATGTAGATACGCATACTTACACTGTCACAGGCTTGAGTGCAGACAATGGATGGGTGGATATTAAGGCAACGTACCTGATTAATCTTTCTATAACGAAAAGATTTACGATTTCCAAGCAGAAATCAGGGAAAAACGGAAAACAGCTTTATACATGGAGAAAATACGCATCCATGCCGGATGGCTCTGATATGAGTGATAGCCCAGATTATGTAAAACTTCTGGACAGCGCCGAAAGTCCCATACTGGACAGTACCGGGGATGAAATCTATACAGTCACAGAAGCAATCTATGTTGGAATTGCTGATAATAAAACTACAGAAACACCGTCTGATAATCCGAAAGATTACATTTGGAGCCGTTTTCGCGGCGAAGACGGAGCGGATGGAATTGGCATTCCGGGAGAGAACGGAGAAACTTCTTACATCCATACCGCTTATGCAAATAGTATTGACGGAACTGTGGACTTTTCCACAACTGATACAGATAGAATTTACATTGGCCATTATTCCGATTTCGAAAAGACGGACAGTGCAGACCCAGCGAAATATACATGGGCGAGAATGCGTGGAGAAGACGGGCCTCCAGGAAGAACGTATTACCTGAGAGCCAACGCAGGAGTCCTGATGATGGGACAGGATAAGAAAATAACTCCTAATCCATTCAAGGTTCATGCGTATTACAGAGATGGACAGGGTGACGAAGCAACTTTTAAAACCTGGTGGGTAGTAGAATACAGCAAAAATTCCGGAAAAACATGGACAAAACTGGCCTTTAATGTACAGACCAGTGGAATAACTATTAATCCAGATAGCTATTCTCTTGGTGCTGACGGAATGATACGTGCAACAATTTATACGGATTCCGGAAGAACTAAGATTGCCGATCAGCAGACTTGGCAGGTTGCAGTTGACGTTGGCATGCTCACGCAGGAGCAGATTGTTGAGATACTGTCCAATGACGGAGAATTTAAAGGCCTCTACTATCTGAATGGACATCTGTACATCAGTTTAGACGCATTGATGGGAAACGCTGCAATTTTAGGTGGAAGCAAAAACGGCAACGGATACCTGAAGATTAAAGATAAAGAAGGCACCGTGAAGGGACTGATAGATTACTCAGGCTACACTGCATTCACAAGCTACGAAGAAAATTCTACGCGCATGAAATATACAGGAATTTGTTTTTCAGATACTGGAATAAATCCTGTTAGTGCCGAAAAATACTTTAGCAGCACTGCAGACATTGAATACGTTGAAACGGCGTGGGGAATCGACTGGACCGCCGAAGAGCTTAATATTAGTGCAACAGAAGTATCAGCTGATACCGGTAAGTTTTCAAATTTGACTGCCGAAAATTGTAACTTGGAAGTCATCAATATGAATGTATCTGGTCCGTGCACTTTTGATGATGAAAATAACGCACCGATATTTAGGCAAAGCATGAAAGTGTATGGTTTTGGCTTTACAACATCTGGATGGAATGCTTGGATTTCAAATAACGATTATAGACTTCGTGCATATGGCTCATCATCTGAAAGGTACAAGATTCTTGGAAAATCATTGACGGAAGAATTCATTGAAAACCTGTATAACATCGAACCAATAATGGCACGGTACAAAGACGGCTATCTTGAAGAACATGATGAGCGTGTTGGAGTTGAGTTCCCGATGTTCCGCGCAGAAGATGTGGACGAGTATTTCCCTCTGGCAGTTGACCATAACACAGACGGACTTCCCGAGAACTGGAACGAACGTATCATGATACCGGCTATGTTTGCGATGCTGAAAAGTCAGAAAGAACAGCTTGACCGACAGGAGAAACTAATTAATCAGCTTTACGAAAAGCTCAATATAGAAAAGGAGAATTAATATGGCAAAATTTAATGAATACCCATCAAAAGCAACACCGGAAGATGCAGATACCTTAATGCTCTATGATGCTGCATCAAAAACAAACAAACTTTCACCATTCAGCGGAATCTGGAACTGGATGGTCAATAAATTGACAAATGCAGTAATCAATAACTTGCAGACAAATAACAAGACCGTACTGGGGGCGATTAATGAATTAAATAGTAATGTAAAAAAAGGCAATATCAAATACATTAGATGCGGAGAATATGGCACTCTGGCTGCCTTTTCTATTGGCAAACTATTATACTGCAAATTCAACGGAAACGATAAAGCATCTGAAGTTAAACAACAAGACATTGCTCAATTGCCCAGCGAGTACACATTGGAGTCCTCTATTGGAGCATATGTAGGTGTTTTGGTTTTAAACAATAACATAGGCAGCCTTAAAATCGATGTGGAGGGAAAAATCACTCTGTACTGTCCATATCCGTATTTATATGGGTACGTGATTATTCCAATAAAATAGTAACCCAAAGGCTCAGTTTGGCACGACAGCGGACATCGAAATAGCAACCAACAGTATCCAAACAATAGATGTTACATTTGAAAAAGCTTTCAAATCTGTACCTACAGTCTTATGTTCTATACGAAGTGGAACAACTAATCCGGTATACGGAAGTGTAAATGCATTTGTAGATTATTCATCTGTCACTAAGACTGGATTTACCGTAAAAATTGCAAACAGTGCTACATCTGGTGCAGTTTTAAGACCAGCTGTTTCATGGATTGCAATAGCGTAGATTTTTGCAACTCCGATTTAATTCATTAAGCGATCTTGAAAATTTCATAAAAACTCTACCATGGTGATGTGCTAAGTGTTATAATACGGATAAAACATTATAACAAAAAAAGGAGCCGAACTCCCGACGACCAATCAAAAAGTTCGACTCCAACAGCACCACAAAGGGTACAGGTATATTATATCACAGTGCCTTCCCTTTGTGTACCCAAAAGGAGGGCATTTTTTATGGAAAATTTTGCGAGCGAATTCATGACCAAACTTGACGGGAAACTGACACCGGAACAAATGAAAACTGTGCTAATGGAACTGGAAATGTTTTCGGCAAATTTTGACATTGAGAAAAAGGTCACAGATATTGTTCCATATCAAGGATGTGTACCGGAATGCTACAAGGTGTATCTGGTGTCAAAGAAAATCGAAGGCATGTCACCGGAATCACTGAGAACTTACAGGTGCTATCTGGATGATTTCTTTCGAGAAGTCAACAAACCATTAGAGACAATCACCACTAACGATGTAAGAATATACCTATATGGATTATCTCAAAAAGGTAATACCAATCGTACCATTGATGGAAAACGTATTGTACTTCATACATTTTTTGACTGGTGCAGACAGGAAGGATATATGCCAACAAATCCTTGTGACCGCATTAAGCCTATCAAATATGAGGTCAAGGCTAGGCAACCACTAACAGACCTTGAACTTGAACTGGTTCGTGATGCCTGCAAAGATTACAGGGAGCGCGCATTGATCGAGGTTCTGTATAGCACAGGTTGCCGCGTGTCTGAACTGGCGAGACTCAAAAAATCGGACATTGACTTCCAAATCAAAGAAGTCCACCTATTTGGGAAAGGCAGTAAACACCGTACATCGTACATTAACGCTCGTGCAGAGATTGCCTTAAAGAAATACTGGCTCACCCGTAAAGACACGGACGACAGTGTAATATGCACTATCAGAAGACCGTACAAAGGAATTGACAATGTACAAATCGAACAGATTGTAAGGCAGATTGGAGAACGCATAGGAATGCACCTCTATCCGCATCTTATCAGGCACACGACCGCAACTATGAGTCTCGAGCGTGGCATGGATGTGACGGAACTCCAAAAGATGCTGGGACATGAAAAACTTGACACAACGATGATATACGCTAAGGTCTCACAGGAGTCCTTGCGATACAGCCACCACAGATATGTGGTGTGAAAGGAGTGACAATATATGGCAGTATCATTAAAAACAGATTCTATAGCTAACTTATCAAGCACGACTGAACCCACTGATACAGACCTATTCCCGATTGCTACAAGTAATGGAGTAACCATGAAAAAGCTCAAATGGAGCGACTTATTTGCAACAATAAAAAAGAAAACAACTACTGTAGATGCGACTTACAACACGGATTTGACAAGTGCCGTAGATGGAATGAGCATAACGTTTTATGCCAAGAGAGTGAATGGGCTAGTATTTGGAAGAATTAATTTTAATACAAAGACAGCAACTTTGGAAGCGTGGGCAAATCGGGTACTGTGTGCTACTGGAACAATTCCTGAAAATTTGCGACCGGCTGAAAATCAGCAAATAATTGTGACTCAACAGAGTGGTGGAGGTACTATGACTATTATGAAAGGCGGCGGAATCACATATATTCCGTGGACAACAATGGCTCAAAACAATTTGGCAGGGGCACAGTTTGTATACATTGGAAAGTAGAAAGGAGTTTATATGGAGATTAAAGGTATTGACGTATCGGCACACCAGGGAAAAATCAACTGGGATACTGTAGCAAATTACGGCATGGACTTTGCAATCTTGCGTATCACGGAAGTTGGTAACGTAATTGATTCTCAGTTCGAGAATAACTTTGTCGGTTGCAACAAGCATAAAATTCCAGTAGGAGTATACAAGTATTCCTACGCTTCAACAGTATCTGAAGCCCAGAACGAAGCCAGAAAAGTTGTATCTGTATTGAACGGAAGGAAGATTCAGTTCCCAGTATTTCTGGATCTGGAACACCATAAACAGAGAGTACTTGGAGCAGAGAACATTCACAATCTGGCAGAGGCGTTCCGGGAGATCATTGTTGCTGCTGGTTATAAATTTGCAATCTACTGCAATCTTGACTGGTACATGAATGTGATTTGTAGCCACTTAAAGAAGTATGAGTTCTGGATTGCCAGATATCCGGCAAATGATAACGGGACAGTAGTTGAGAGATTACGTCCAAGTTGGGGTGTTGGCTGGCAGTACAGCTCAAAAGCTAAGATTCCAGGAATCAATGGAAATGTGGACAGAGATGTGTTCTACAAAAATTATAAAGACGCTGACCAGAAAGGGGAAACAACAATGGCGAAAACAAAAGAACAGATTATTCAGAACGTACGTAATGATGCCGTGGACTTTGCAGTTCGTATCGCAAACGACAATTCACATGGATACAGCCAGAGAATCCGCAGTTTGTATGAGATTAACAACCCGAAATCTTTTGATTGTTCAAGTCTGGCGTGCACCTCGTATTATTATGCATTTATGAAAAACGGATTGACCAAACAAGCACGTTATCTTAAAGAGAATTGTAGTTATACAGGCAACATGTTGAAGATGCAGAATGCAGGATTCGAGATTGTAGCCAGAAATCAGACAGCACATGCAAAGATGATCAGAGGAGATATTGAACTTAATTCAACTCATCATACAGCCTTGGCAGTGGACAGCAATAGAATTGTCCATGCCAGAAGTTCTGAGGGAACAACGGATACAAAAGATAATTCCGGTAATGAAATCAGAGTGCAGAACTGGTATCTGTATTCTTACGGATGGACACATCGTCTTAGATTTACTGGAAAAGGGATTGATTTTAGTGGACTTACCAATACTACTGGAAGTAAGCCTACCGCAAAACCATCAACTAATACATCAAGCAAACCAACTACAACAACCACACCTTCCAAAACTCCGAAGTGGGTGGGAAAGGTGACTGCAAATACACTTAATGTCCGCACATGGGCAGGAACAGAGTATGCACAGCTTAAAAGCTACCCTACACTTGCAAAAGGTAATTTAGTTGATGTATGCGATACCATTAAAGCCAAAGATGGAGCATCTTGGTACTATATCCGCATTGCCGGAAAATATTTCGGATTTGCTTCTGCAAAATACATCAAAAAAGTATAAAATATCCCGGGGATTAACCCCGGGAATTTCTTTTTGGTTTACCGACAGCATCTATGCGCTGACGAACTGGCGCATAGAAGATATCATTAATCATTTTTCTTGAATTTTGGGGAAAATATCAAGTTCAAACTTAATTTCATCGCCTCTTCCGTAAGCATTTTTGCTATCTTTTGTGTAGACAACCTTATCAATTAAGCTCTTGAGCATCTTGTTTCGCGATTCCATATCGAGGCTCCAATAGTTATTAAGTAGTTCTTCGCAACGCGGGATAAAAGCTGATTGCTGTTCAATAATAGTCTTGTCGTGGCTGATTTCTTCTCTCAACTTTTCTATTGCACCGGAGCATACCTGAATAGATGCTGCTATAGCTTTAGAGCGTTCGAGAAAGACTTCTGTGGTGTAGATTCCCTGTTCAAGCAGATCGTATTGCTTCGCCTTCTGATTATTTAATCTTTCCAGCTCGGATTCTTTTTCATGTATAAGATTCTGCTTGGATACTATTCCTAAATCTATATCTTTTGATGAGACACTAATATCATTGTTCAGCTTATATTCTTCTACAATCTCCTCGATTCCATCAATCACAGCTTTTTCTACCAGAGATAGCTTGCTACTTACTGTAGGACAAGACGTATAAGGACACATGAGAGTATCTTCCTGCCCTCGTTTCTGATAAGGACGGCGAACCATGGCACGACCGCATTTGCTACAGTATACAATTCCTGCGAGCGGATTACGAACCGTGTTTTTTATACTGATCGGACGGGGTGGGTTCTTCTGACGTATCTCCTGCGCAGAATTATACAGGTTATCTGATATAATAGCCGGATGTAGCCCATCACAGACAAGAACATCCTTAGACCGTGGACGTTTTTTAACAACTTGCCCGTTCTGTACAGTCTTTACTACTTTTCTCCCGTTCCATCGTATTTTCCCGATGTATACCGGATTTGTTAGAATTCCCTGTATACTAGCAGGAGTCCAATCACCGCCTTGCGCAGATTCTATTCCCATTTCATTTAATTTTCGTACAATCTTCGCAACTCCGATTTGCTCACACCCATCACCTGCATACCAGGTGTAGATCATTTTTACAATCTCGGCTTGAACCGGAATAGGTCTGAGAGTATAACCTTTTTCTCTTGCGAGCTTAACTCTTTCGTATCCGTAAGGTGGTTTGTTCCCACAGTATTTGCCCTCTTTGACTGATGAGATTCTTCCGGCATTTAATCGACGCTTGATAGTTTTATACTCTCTGCGGCTCATAAATAGTCCAAACTCAAAATACTCTTCATCGAATTCGTTGTTCGGATCGTATATTTTTGTAGGGGTAATAATCTTCGTGTCAGAGTATTGAAAAGCTCTGGACACAACGCCCTGGTCGATGGTGTCACCTCTGGCAAGACGTTCTACTTCGACGACCAAAACACCGTCCCACATACCGGATTCTACTTCGCGGAGGAGTTGCTGCATGACAGGACGGTCGGCGATAGTTTCTCCAGATACCACTTCGCGGTAAATTGCACCCACAATGTACTCTTTTTTCTTTGCGAGATCTAACAGGATCCGCTGATGTCTGGCGAGTGTTTCACCCTCTCCATGTGCTTCAGCTTCCCGATCGGCTCTGGATTTTCTCAAATAGATACATACTGATTCATTCATTTTATCATTCTCCTTTTTTGCACTTGTGCGGCAATCCCGGAGATGATATACTTAATGTGTAGGTAAGATTTTTCTCTGGAATTGTCTTATTTTTAAAGACCGGTCCTCGTTGGTAGCGAGAGCCGGTCTTTTTTAGCATTTATTCTATTTCATCAATATCAAGAGAATATCCAAGCACTTCTCCGACATCCGTACATTTTCCTTTCAATGTAACAGTGTCACCTTTTGACATAGATGCTATTTTAGCTTTCTGGTCGTCGTTTTTGATGTAACACTGAACTCCAATAATCTCAAAATCTCCATCAGCCATGAGATCAATATATTTTCCGGCTGCATCAATGTTTGTGAGCTTTCCGGTAATCTCAAGGTATTTACCTTTATATTTGTCAGACGCTCCCATAGCGTTATTATTAAGGGCATCCATCATGTCATTTACAGATACAGATGTATATTCGATTGACTCAGATTCCTGTTTCTGACTGTCTGAAGCAGTTGCTTCTGTTTGTTTTGTCGTACTATCAGCGGATTTGTCTTCGCCTGTGACAGCACCGATAACCACTCCTATGATAAGTATTAATACAACCCATTTTAATATTCCACTTTTTTGTTTCTTTCTACAATGTGGACATATTTTTGCATCTTTCGGAATGTCCATCTTGCAATGTTTGCACTTCTTTGTTTTTTCTTCGCTCATGCTTTATCTCCCTCCAATGACGTAGTTTTCATATTTTTCTCTTATTTTCGCAAGTTCTCTTTGCCTGATCGGGACGATCGCGCCAGATACCATCGTAAAAAAATGGCTTACTTCGCTTACCTCGTCCATATTAACTATATAGCTCTGGTGGCAGCGCAAAAATCTTCCGTCAAGACTCTTTTCGATATCATTGAGCTTTCCTCGTTCCTTGTGTGATATTCCGCACGTGCAATGGATCATTATGTATTTGTTCTGGCTTTCGATGTATTCAATATGCCGGAATTCAGCTCTGTGAAAGTAGTCCTTGTTCTTGATAGTAAGCGTTTTTTCACGGATATTTTCAAGCGTCTGCTCAACAACTGAATACATTCTTCCATGCTCAGAGCCTTTAATGATGTAATGAACCGGCAGCACATCAAGTGCATCAAATACATATTCTTTGCGTTCTGTCCAAAAAGTGATATTTCCATAGTATCCGATTTTTCTTAATCTTTTGGCAATCTCTATGCCATTTTCTCCGTTAATGGAGACATCAAGAATTATTATGTCATACCATTCACCATCTGAAACATCGTCGATCAAAGGCTTTCCGCTGGTGTAAGTGGTTAATGTATATCCACCATCACCATGCTCTTTTAGATATCGGTCAATGCTATTTTTGAAAATCTCAATTCGTAAATTATCATCGTCACAAATCGCAATTTTCATTCAAATCATTCCCTTATGGGCGTTGTTTTCGCCATTTGCAAAAAAAAGTGTTTAAATATGCTATTTTTATTATAGCATCGTTAAATTTAGTTGTAAATAGACGTTTTTAGGTGATTTATGAAATGAAAATAATCAAAAATATACTAATTATAATAGGAGCTGTGCTTTTGCTTAATTACATTGTTTGTTTACCAATGTGCGTAGACGATTATAGCCGCGAAGAGTCAGAAGTGTATTCTGTCCAAAATGCGTACAGATCTTCTACCCTACATAAAAATAGCGCCCATGAAATAAAGCAGACCATGCAGCCATTTTTATTCGCCCTGCCACTAAACAGAAAAGACTATATCTTTGATATTACGAATAATTTCTATGCAATCATAAACATATCGGTGTATATCTGGCAGTTTCCAAGGGCGAACATTAGTGATATAATAGCAAAAGTGAACGAATGTTCGGTTATTCCCACAAACCGGACATATACTGTAATGTAGGTGGTAATTGCAATAGGGAGGGTTATTTATGGATTATAAGAAAGAGATTATCGAAATGATAGAAAAAATGGAAAACATAAGGTTTTTGGCAATGATTTATAGTTTTGCACATACTCTTTTTGAGAAAGAAAAGAAGCAGGGAAATTAATCCCTGCTTTTTCTATTTGGTAAATCTTTCAATGAACTTCCAGAATAATTCTTTATCTTCTGCTGATAATTGATAATATTTCATAATAGCTTCTCTGGCCTTAATATCATCTGCTGCTATATTAGCACATACAGAAGAAAAATCTTTATCTGCCTTAAGCTCTTTGGGCAGTTCTCCTTTACGAATCCAATTTTCGTTAATCTCAAATGCGCGACAAATATCTTTTATAGCACTGTCACTAGGATTAGCATTGTTATCATTCAAAAGTTTCCATACATATTGTGGAGTTTTGGCGATTGCCTTTCCTATTTCCGTTTGGGATTTTTGACTTTCTAACAATACTTCTCGGATTCTAGCAAGAATATCTGTCATTTCCTCACCTCCCAATATGATAGTACACCTATAAGTAAAAAAAGTCAATAATAATTTAAACTGAGTTGAAAAACATGCTTGACAATTAAACTGAGTTGTAGTAAGATTAAACCAAGTTAAAACAAGGAGGTGAGAAATTGAAAAAAGTAGACTGGCCGATAGTAGCAATCGTACTCAGCATACTTTCCATTTTAATAAATCTTTGTTTTAGTGGACGAGATTTATTAAGAAATTTACGTTGGATATTATCTTGTCTAGGTTGGTAAGTATTGAAACAATGACAGATATTACAGAAATAATTGTTGCGACATTAGCTTTCTTCTTAGCTTTAATCGAATCAGCAACAGCAGAATCAGCTATTTGTTTTGCACTGTTAGCAATATCTTTTAATGTTTCGTATTTTTCCTCATCTGCCATCTGTTTATATACGCTATACGGCAATGGCGGATTGGTTGCCATCATTGGCATTTTAAAATCCATTTTTATCACCTCCCGTCTACTGGGAGTATATCACAAGAAAGGAGTGAGTGCATGACTATATTAGAAAGAACTGATATTGAAGATGGAAAACGTATTGTTGATATCTTTGCAACTTTATCAGAGGAAAACAAGAATATGGCAATCGTTTATCTTTCTGCATTGAGAGATAAGGAGATTGCGGATTCTTATAGGGCACAGAAAGAAAGTTCTTAAGTTTCTCGAACCAAGGGTGCCGGAAGTTAAGTAGAAAGGAGCAAATTTTATGAGCAAAATTTTTATTCCGCACGAACTCAAGACTATCGAAGTTGACACTGAAAAGAAAATATTCCGTATTAACGGAGAAGATTTTGGATATGGATGTACAGGTTTTATGATTTCCTGCACGCCAGAGGATTTCCGAATTGATATGGGAGTGGACACGACCGTACACTTTGCAAACTATTCCAGCAAAGGAAAATTGAGAGAACAGGGAACATATAAAGCCGAAGTTCCTTTGGTTGAGTCTCACAGGGAACCGTAAAAAGAGCCACATGAAAAATCATGTAGCCCTTGGAAATTACTTCTTTGATTCTTGATAGCCATATTCTGTAAGACAAATGCTTCCAACAATGTCATTTACAATGGTGATACAGCCGTTGTTTTCTAATTCAGTAATAGTGCTATCTGGGAAATTTATATAGAAATCAGAATCAAAATAAGTATGTCCAGAAGCATCATACTCATTAGCCATTTTGACAAGAAGTTCTTTGGCTTTATAGGTCATTCTTACACCTCCTTTCCAAAGGAGAGTATAACACGAAAATTTGACAGATGACAATAAAAGAAACGGTCAGAAATGACCGTCCACCGGAGTCGCCCTCCCGGTGCTGATGAGGCAGGGCAGATGGAGGTGAACAAATTGAAGAACAGAATTGCATTTTGGATGCTTTGCTTTGCACTCTCGGCAATCTGCGGTGCACTTGGTGGAGTTCTCGGTGTCTTAGTATTCAGAATAGCCACTGGACAATAATACTAGCAAGGAACCCAGTAAATCCGCCGATAACAGCACTGAACAAAGCCACTCGGAAATCATGCCGCCATTGCTGTTTCCGTAATTCTTTTCCTTTAGCTTCTTTTAGCTGCTGTTCAAGGACGCTATACGGAACAACAGAACCGTTTGCTACATTGGGTTTCTTCATATCAACATCACCTCCCATCTATAGGGAGTATACCACAAGAAAGGAGTGAACACATGTCAGAGAAAGAAAAAAATATTCTTGAGTCAATTGCAAAGGCTGTACCTAATATGTCAGAGTTTGACAAAGGCTATTTTCTTGGTGTTGGTGAGACAATCGCTAAGTATAAGAATCCTGATAAATCAGATGATTCTGACCAAAAGCAGGAAGAGAGTTCATAAATCTAATCAAACCATATACAAGGAGGAAGCCATGGAACAGACAAATCAGCCAATAAAAGGCTACAAAGTATTCAACCCAGACTGGACTTGCAAAGGATTTCAGTATGAAGTTGGCAAAACATTTGAGGAAGATGTGACACCTGAGTGTTGCGAAGCAGGATTCCATTTCTGCACAAAGGCAAGCGATTGTTTTAACTATTACAGATTTGATTCGAACAACAAAGTTGCGGAGGTGTTGGCACTTGGCGAGGTTGACAGCCGTTCTGATGATACGAAGTGCTGTACAAATAAGATTCAGATTGTTAGAGAGATTTCTTGGCAGGAACTTCTGACAATTGTAAATACTGGTAAGTCCTGTACAGGACTTTGTAACACCGGCAACAGGAACACCGGCAACTGTAACACCGGCAACAGGAACACCGGCAACTGTAACACCGGCAACAGGAACACCGGCGACTGGAACACCGGCAACTGTAACACCGGCAACTGGAACACCGGCGACTGGAACACCGGCAACAGGAACACCGGCAACAGGAACACCGGCGACTGGAACATTGTAAACGCATCCTCCGGATGTTTCTGTACAGAAGATCAGAAAATTCTTATTTTTGATAAGCCGTCCGATTGGACGCTCAAAGATTGGTGGAACAGTGATGCAAGATATCTTCTTAACCAGATTCCAAGAAATGTTGTCGAATGGATATATGAAGAGAATATGACTAACCAGGAAAAAAAAGAGAATCCGACATACAAGACCACCAGTGGTTATCTGAAAGTTCTGGATGAATCAGAAGCAGCTCAGATTTGGTGGGATGGATTAATCAAAAGGAACAAAGAAATTATAAAAGCTATTCCTAATTTTGATAAACAGAAATTTGAGAAATGTACCGGAATAAAAATATAAAGAGATTGTAAAGGAGATGTGAACGTGGCAGTAATCAAAACAATCAAAATGGGGTCTGGGGTAATCAGAATACATGACGATTACTGCAAGGATAATACACCGGAAGACAATCAGAGGATTGTTGATGAATGTTCAAGAATTATCTTGGACTACTACAGAAGAAAAGAAGCAAATTTGACGTAGGTGCCCCGGAGGGAGCTGAAACCTCCACCCCGGAGCCGTAAACCACTAAACGCAACTTAGCGGATTACAGGACAATCATAGCATTTCTTCCTGTATTTCGCAAGAGAACAGGAGGATTTTTTATGAAGAAAACCGAGGATAAAAGCAAATTGGATAACACAAAAGTAGCTAGTTTTGAAGATTTTGAGAATTTCTATGCAGTAGAAGTTGTAAGAGAAGCAAAAAAGCAGACACAGAAATGGTTCTGTGCATGGGGAGTTACCATGGCGGCATTAATTCTTTCAAATGCAGCATGGGTATTTCTCAGATAGAGGGGTACGAATGAAAAAATATCGTAAACGAGAAATCTTGATGTCAATAGTAATCGGGATCCTTTCGACATTCCTTCCGATATGGGAGTGGACAAATGGACTTGATCGGATTCTGGCAGCGGCAGTTATAAGCCTGATTCTGATAGGAAATCTATGAAAGGAGAAAAAATGAACGAGAAGAAAATTAAGGAATTGTTCGAATTGTGTCTGAGGGTTTCAAATGAAACAACGGCGCATGTGAATTTTGACTATACGGCGTGTGACGACATATCCAGAGTTTATATTTATGTATTTAATGATGCAAGGGAGATCGTAAAGCATTTTTCAGTGTGCCAGTTTTACGAGTTTCCGTCCGAAGCTGGAAGTTTTGAGGGTGCGAAGAAATACCTTTTGGAACTGCTTATCAACGGGAGGTGTCCACTGAATGAATCTTGAAGAGCTTAGACTTCTTCCAAAATGGAATATGGTTATTGCAGTCAACATCCTGCTGGAAGAACTGAATAAACGCGATGCACCAATCGTTGATTGGGAGAATCCAGACATGTTTATCGACCATCTTGAATATCACGCTGCCGATTCTATCCAGAACGGAAAAACGGTTCCAGGCATGGGAGATAAATCAGATGCTATTTATTGTTTTTTCAAACAGTTAAAGGAGCCAGTCTATGAACAAAAGGATTCAGGAGATTCTGAGGCTGATTGATGTGCAGCTTGCACTTGTTCCTGATAATCCAATAGAGGAACAGTACAAGGCAAGATCATTGGCAAGTTATGTACAGGCTTTAAATGGGCTTTTAATGGCTCAGAAAACATGCAAGGAGGAAAGTATCGATGAACAAATTTGAAATACGCGTTCCGGCAAGGAAAAAGCAGGCGGCAACAAGCAAGGATAATCTAGCCGTAAAGGTTTCACCGGATGCTTATAATGCGCTGGTTGAAATTTATAACGAATCAACCTTATCAATGAAAGATATCGCAAGTTTGCTGATTATCGAAGGCAGTAAACATGTGGTTTATGACAAGGAGGAGTAATAATGGCAACACCCGTATTAATTATTGGAAAATCAGGTTCCGGCAAAAGTACCAGCCTTAGAAACTGCCAAAACGAACACTGGAACCTTATCAGAGTATTAAATAAACCGCTTCCGTTTAAAGGCAAGATTGACGGATGGTTTACAGATGATTACCAGATGGTTATGAAGTGTCTGGTTGCATCAAAAGCTGATTCTATTGTGATAGATGATGCTGGATATCTCATTACGAACCATTTCATGAAAGGACATGCATCCGCCGGAAAAGGTAATGCAGTATTCTCTCTGTACAACGATATTGGTGACTATTTCTGGCAGTTAATCCAGTTCATTGTCACAAAAGTACCGCAGAACAAAATTGTATATCTTATGATGCACGAAGAAAAAGATGATGCCGGCGAGGTAAAACCCAAGACCATTGGAAAACTTCTGGACGAAAAGGTTTGCATCGAGGGCATGTTTACAATTGTTCTCAGATGCATTGAGGAGAGTGGCAAACACTTATTTGTCACCCAGTCTAGTCAGGGAGCAGTAAGCAAGTCCCCGATTGGAATGTTTGACACGCTGACTATTGATAATGACCTTGCAGAAGTGGACAAGGTTATCAGAGATTATTATGAATTAGGAGGAAATACAGACAATGCAGAAACCGAATAATTACGAAAACACACAAGCATCTGGAGAATTTACACCTATCGAATTAGGTGGTCATATCCTTGAAATTAAGGAAGTTCTTGAAACGCAGAGCAGATCAGGAAAACCAATGTTGAAAGTATCTTTTGATTTTGCTCAGAATGATTCTCAGGCAGGATATTTTGTGGAATCATTTAGAAATGATATCAGACCAGACAAAAGATGGCCGTCAGCAGGAACAACGTATATTATGACAGAAGATCAGGACGGAAACTGTTCAAAGCAGTTTAAAACGTTCACGACTTCCGTTGAAAAATCTAATCCTGGCTTTTCTGTAATTTGGGGCGATAATTTTGGGCAGTGTTTCAAAGGAAAGGCTGTTGGCGGAGTGTTTGGGATTGTAGAAGAAGAATACAACGGAAGTACACATAAAAATCATAAACTCAGATGGTTCAGAAGTGTGGATGGTGTGAAAGATGTAGCTATTCCGGAAGAAAAATTGCTTCCTACTTCTTCAAACCAGAGTTCTATGCCTGAGCCTGGTTCAGACGGATTTATGAATATTCCAGACGGAATCGATGAAGAATTACCATTTAACTAAGAGGGTGATTTGAATGGATATACAGATTGATTCCAGAGAAAAAGCCAAGGCAATACAAAAAATCAAAAAATCATTTGATCAGGGCGGAGTCAATTATTTTTTCAGCAAGCTCATGGTGGGGGATTATATGAATTTGGATAATCCCCGCCTGATAATTGACAGAAAGCAGAATTTGCAGGAATTGTATGGAAATGTCTGCCATCAGCATGAAAGGTTCAAGAAAGAACTTATAAAAGCTATGCAGACACATATTCAGCTTGTAATTCTGGTAGAACACGGATCAGATGTGAAGTGTCTTGAAGATGTATATTTCTTCTATCAGCCGGAGATGGAACGCTTTCGGTATGTAACGCGAACAATTGACGGAAAACAAATCAAAACAAGAGAAAAATACATACAGAAAGAAATTAAAGGAACTTCTTTGTTTCGATCTTTATGCACAATTAGAGACCGGTATAATGTACAGTTTGAATTCTGCAATAAAAAGGACACCGGAAAACGGATAATGGAGATTCTTTCAGATGGATAAAGAAACAATTAAGCAGCAGAACAGCATGAGAGATGTTCTGAGCAGATACGGAATGATTCCGAATAGAGCCGGATTCATACAGTGCCCTTTCCATAGTGGAGATCGTACAGCATCCATGAAAATATACAAGGACAGCTACTACTGTTTTGGTTGTGGTGCGACAGGTGACATATTTACATTCGTTCAGAACATGGATAATTGCGATTTTAAGACTGCTTTTGGCGTTCTTGGAGGAACATACCAGAAACCGGATTTTTCATCCAGAATGGCAATATACCATCATCAGAAGCAGATGGAAATGAGACGGAAAGAGGAACAAAAGAAAAAGGTCGAACTGCAAGAATGTTTGTCTGACATAGATTTCTACCGGGCTATCCTTGACAGGGCAAAACCATTATCTGGAGGCTGGTGCGAATCCTGGAATAAGCTGCAACTATCCCTATACAAGCACGGATTCTTGGCAGAACTGGAAGAAGGTGATTAAAAAATGGAAATGATAAACAAGCTCACAAAGGACTCTATCCTGGACGAAGAAGTGTTTGACGAGATATTCAGTCAGGAAGATGAGATATACAAAGCTCGCCTTACGCTGACGCTTCTGGACAGAGCCAAGGAGCTTGGAGTCAAGAAGAAATTTGAAGATTTGCTGAAAGCCTACACTAAGGTGCAGAAGCAGATGATTGAGAAAGAGAAAAACAATAGGACGGTGTCTATGCTGGACCAATGGACGAACTTTTCTGATTGTGAATATGACCGGATGAAGTGTCTTAACTGGATGGCGGACGATGATGGAATCAGAATCTCTAACACGAATCCAGGATCACCAGATATTATAGCCTGCTATCACCCGATTCTCCCAGTTGAACGAATGAAGAATCTGGAGACCGGAGAAGAGCAGATAAAGTTAACCTATAAGAGGAATAACAAGTGGTCCGAGGTCATTGTGCCAAAAACCATGATAGCATCAGCCAGTAAGATTGTTGGTTTGTCTGCGCTCGGGATTTCAGTAACTTCAGAGAATGCGAAGTTTCTTGTTCGGTATCTGTCAGACGTTGAGAATGCAAATGATGATTATATCAACATTCAGTATTCTTCTAGCAAGATTGGATGGATAAGAGATTACTTTTTGCCTTATGACAAGGAGATCACATTTGATGGCGATATGAGGTTCCGGCAATTGTATGAGAGCATTAGTGTAGGTGGCAGCAGGGATGAATGGTATGAACATGTGAAGAAAGTTCGTGCTACAGGAAGGATTGAACCGAAGATTATGTTGGCTGCCAGTTTTGCCAGTATTCTAATCAAACTGGTTGGCGCTCTTCCGTTTTTCGTGGACCTCTGGGGCGAAACAGAGGGCGGTAAGACTGTAACACTTATGTTAGGGGCTTCTGTCTGGGCGAATCCTGGTGAATCAAGGTACATAGGAGATTTTAAGACAACAGACGTAGCACTGGAAGCAAAATCTGACATGCTTAACAATCTTCCACTGATTTTGGATGATACTTCCAAGGTGTCTGCAAAGATCCGAGACAACTTCGAGGGTATTGTATATGACTTATGTTCCGGTAAGGGAAAGAGTCGTTCAAACAAAGAACTGGGAGTTAACCGGGAAAACCGTTGGTTGAATTGCATTCTGACTAATGGTGAACGACCACTTGCCGGATATGTTAGCCAAGGTGGAGCAATTAACCGAATTATCGAGGTTGAGTGTTCTGAAAAGATATTTGACGATCCGCAGCTTACCGCAGATACCCTTAAAAAGAACTACGGATACGCAGGAATCGATTTTGTGAACACAGTCAAGGAAATGTCTATTGATGATATAAAAGCTCTTCAAAAGCACTATCAGGGGTTTATACAGGACGATGACAAGATGCAAAAACAGAGTATTTCAATGAGTATCATTCTGGTAGCAGATAAGATTGCAACAGATCAGCTATTCCATGATGGTCAGTACATTGACATTGAGACCGCGAAGAATCTTCTGACAGAAAAGGAAATGGTTTCCGAAAACGAACGTGCTTATTGGTTTGTTCTTGATAAGATCGCCATGAACGGAATCAAATTCGACGATAACCCAGATATCAAGACAGAAAGATGGGGAATTATTGACAATGATCCGGTAGAAAAAACGTCAGTCGCAATAATTTACAGCGCAGCGTTTGATGATCTGTGCAAAATCGGAAGATTCTCGAGAAAAGCGTTTTTGTCATGGGCTGTTAAGAAAGGACTTGTGGAAACCGACAGCAGAGGTTATCCGACAAAAGCGAAGAAGCTTGACGGAATTGTTACAAAATGTGTGTTTTTGAAAATTGTAGATGAGATTCCGAAAGGATTTGCAAATTGTAATGACGATTTTGAAATTACGGACGATATTGTATTTGATTAACACACAATTCGTTCAAAAGGTAACCGAGTAACCTAGGTAACCTTTGATTCTGTATATATATATTTGAGTATTTATATGCACATATTGAGTATAAAAGTTTCCCTATATAAGAAAGTCAGGGTTACTCGGTTACTCGGTTACCTACCTGTAAAATCAAGGGCTTGCGGATTTTTGAACGGTTACGTTTAGGTTACTATCGGTTACTTACAAAGAAGGTGGAAAATGAAAGTAGAAGCTAAAGATATTCCTATCATGCAAAAGTTTATGACTGAATTCTGGAAAACTATAAAAGAATTTTACAATGTAGAAAATAATGATGAGTATTTTGACGCATTGCATAAAAGATTTGAGGATTTGTATGAGACCTATCCAGACAGTTTGGCGAGGTATCTGTCTTTGGCCTTTTACAAATGGGCAGAGGATGTGTCAACAGGAAAATGCAAAGTATAAACGAGGTGATGAAAATGCCGTATAACACAGCAAGAAAGTACTACGAGGGTATCCAGACAAGGAAAGACGTATATCTGTATATCATCAAGTATCTGAAAGAACGCGATTATCCGCCAAGTATTCCAGACATCGCAGCAGGGCTGAACATATCTAACCACACTGTACAGAATCACTTTGGCGAGCTACTGGAATACGGGTTGCTTGAGACGGACAACCCTGGAACGCCACGAGCGTACCGGGTGACAGGATACAAGTTCAGAAAGGTGAAAGAAAAATGAGCAGTAAGTTAAAAGTAAAGAAAAAGGCCAGACTCCCTGTTCAGACTTCTAATCAGGCAGCTCAGGCGTTCGGACGAGCGATGCAGAATTGTCAAAGTCAACTCAAGGAAATGGAGCAGAAGTCTTATGAAGATGGATTCACAGTCGGAGAAGATTGGAGTAACACGATCAACACTGTTACAACAATGATGGCTCTGAGGCGTTTATATGGCTTTTCTACGAAACGATTGCTGGATGTGGTAAGAACTGCCAATGAGTACGTTGAAATGGCAAATGAGGGCAAAATGAGCGTTCTGAGCATGATGCAGGACATTGAAGAGAACACAGATGTAAGATTTGACGAGATGAACAAGAATCTGGTCAAGAAGATGGGAGCTTAAAATGAAATTTATAGATTTTTTCGCAGGAATCGGAGGATTCCGAAGAGGAATGGAATTGGCAGGACATGAATGTGTCGGTTTTTGCGAATTCGATAAATTCGCTACTGCGAGTTATATCTCGATGCATTTACTGACAGACGATCAGCGAAAAGCATTAGAAGATATTCCTATCAAACAGAGACAGAAAGAAATTTTAAAGGAGGAATACAGAAATGGAGAATGGTACGCAAATGACATTCGAAGAGTGTATGCCGGAGACATTCCAAAAGCAGATTGCTGGTGTTTCGGATTCCCTTGCCAGGACATATCCGTTGCAGGAAAGCAAGCCGGATTTCAAGGAAATCGTTCAAGCCTGTTTTTCAGAGTTATGTACCTTGTCGGACAGCTCAAAGAAGAAGATAAACCCACTTACCTTTTCATTGAGAACGTTAAAAATCTGCTTAGTGTTAATGGAGGATGGGATTTCGCCAGACTGCTCATTGAAATGGATAGGGCAGGGTATGATGCAGAATGGCAAGTGCTCAACTCCAAAGATTTCGGAGTGCCGCAAAACCGGGAAAGATGTTTTATTATCGGACATCTTAGAGGGAGAAGTACCTCAAAAGTATTTCCTATCGAAGGAGCAGACGGAAAAAATAGTGTTTCGTTAAATCTTTTTGGTTGTCTTAATGGCAGAAATTCACAGCGAGATAGAGTTTATAGCAGCGATGGATTAGCACCAACAATCAGTACGAAGCCGGGAGGAAACACAGAACCCAAAGTATCCATATTATTTGATACAAGTTATATTGGTCAAGATGGAAAAGCACGCATATATGAAAATATTTGTCCAATACTAACAAGTAGAGATTATAAAGAACCTAGAAGTATCGGAGTAGTATGCAATGTGAATCCGTCAGGAAAAGGGATGAACGGAAATGTATACGATTCAAACGGTGTGAGTCCGAGCCTAACAACAAATAAAGGTGAGGGAAATAAGATCGCAATTCCAGTTCTCACTCCAGATCGTGTAGAAAAACGTCAGAATGGACGGAGATTCAAAGAAGATGGCGAGCCAATGTTCACGCTGACAGGACAGGACCGGCACGGAATCGCGATTGAAGTCAAAGAAGCAACGAAACAAGGTTACGCAGAATGCAGAGTGGGAATTGACAGCGTGAACTTCTCAATGCCAAACAGCAAGACAAGAAGAGGAAGAGTCGGACAAGAAGTCGCCAATACGCTAGATACAAGCTGCAATCAAGGAATATTCGTGCAGGTATCGGAAGAATTAACGGTATATGCAGTCTGGTATGAAAAATATCAGTGTTACATAGCAATCCGGAAGCTGACCCCAAAAGAATGCTTTAGACTGCAAGGGTGGTCAGATGATTATTTTGAGAAAGCACAATTCGTTAATTCGGATAGTCAGTTGTACAAACAGGCAGGGAATGGCGTAACAGTGACAGTTATAGAAGCCATAGCAAGAAAAATGAACGTAAATCTAAATTGATAGCTGTAAGAGAACAGTGGAATAGGAGGGCACAAAATGAAATTCAAAAGTAATGCTAAGTATAACGAAGATCCCAAAACCGGGAGTATTTTCGCCTTGAAATACAATTCTTTAGGAATCGTTATCTACAAATACGTTGGTTGTGGAGATGCACTGTTTCTCAACTGCAGTACATTGGATATTCTCAACCACAATCTCGGAACAGAGGATTTTGAGGAAGCTGTCAGCAAAGCGAAAGAAATTGTAATGCGTGAAGTTAAGAAAATCAGAGAAGATGCTTACAGATTCTATTCAGACAACAACATTGAATTTGACAGATATTAGGAGGACGCAAAATGTTAATCAGAAGTCAGGATAAAACAGTAATAGTAAACATCGATAATGCTTTCAATATTGCAATTCGAGACATTAATGGAGCGACAGCAATATATATCGGAACTCAAGGCAGTTGTTGCAATATGGCTGAATATTCCACCAAAGCAAAAGCTATGAAAGTACTGGATATGATTCAGGAAGCCTATGCGGATTTTGAATCTGCAAAAATCACAAGTACAGGACTGGCAACAGCGGCATACACAGGAAGTTACGATACTCCTGAGAGCGTAGCTCATGGAATCAAAGTGTTACAAAGTTATGCGGAAATGATAAGAGAGTCGATGACCTTTCAGATGCCAGCGGATAGTGAGGTGGAAGTATGAGATATAAATGCATAAGCCCATTTTCTTTAGAGAAATGCGACGGCGACGGATTTTGGACTGGTGAGTACATGGAAGTTGAACCCGGTGAGATTTACGAAACCGGAGATAGAGATATTATCGGTGGTGAAATTCATCTTGACGGAGTAAATGTTAACAGATGGATTGAGATACCAGCGAAAATGTTAGAAAAGCATTTTGTAGAGGTGGAAGTATGAGCCATATCAAAGACAGATTAATTGGTTATCATGATTTCATGAAAAAACTTGTGGATGACCACCAGATGGTTTTGGCAAGCGATGTTCTGGAAATGATAG
>ERZ1026864.41-NODE-41-length-102142-cov-19.702156_pt1 | contig 102142 bp, 141 predicted proteins | sample MGYA00380162_ERZ1026864 | MGnify/ENA primary metagenome ERZ1026864 (study PRJEB33269, sample SAMEA4719798) | human gut metagenome | biome: human-associated habitat; feature: organic feature; material: feces | place: Cameroon | collected 2013-10 ... | reverse complement strand
GTATATGTTTACTGAATGAGTATACTTTATTATGATACTATGCTATTGCTATACTTAACTAAAGTATACTATAGTTGTATACGTTCATATGCTGACGCTATACTATACTATATCAGTATACATTAAACATATATTATAATGGTACACATTGCATTATATACTATCATAGTACACATTAAACGAACGTATACAACACAAGTACACATTGAAGGGAGGAAGGGAGCGAGTGGATATATATACAATATGATGAATAAAGAGAAGGTGATAAGATGATAGAAGGGAAGGATGATGAAAGGTGATTTGCGATGTTATGAGATGTAGAGATGGGAACTATATAGAAGGGAGAAGATGATACACACGGGTGCGTTGTTGGGTGAAAAGTGAGGGATTTATACCAAAAAAGAAGAAATCCCTAATATACACGCGCGAGAAGTTGCAAAAACACGACATTTCCAGCAGTTACCACATTCCTTGTATTCCGATAGGTTTAGTAGGAATTGCTTTATATCCCAGCTTTCCTATAGGAATATAGGGGGAGGGTATTAGATTTACCATATAATCACAATTAGTCGGTGCTGATTGGTAACATTTTCCATTCTGTAGAGGGGGTAAATTCTGGATGAAGAACCATTTTTTGGAACTTTTTTCGGCATTAGTCCTCACCATCGCACCACCCCTAATCACTCCCATTTCCACCATATTTTACCACCCTTTTTCCTACCATCCCCCTTCCATTCATCCCTCTTCCTCGCTCATTCCCACACCTATCCACCAGCCTTCTCTTTCCCTGTTCCAATCGGTCATTTTCACCATTTTTAGCCCTTCAAATTTCCCCTTAAAATTCCGTCACATTTTTATAGGAAGTTTTCGCCTATGTTCACACATTTTTATAGTGACTTTTAGATAGCTTCAAAAAAGTTAATAAAATGTTTACAATTTGTTCATATTGTTGTAATAAGTTTATGATAGTGTTATAATGTGTGCCAAAGTATACCAAAATAGTATATATTCAGATTGCAATAAATTGCGTTGTTTTAACAACAAAAATATACCTAAAATTATCCGTGGTTTTTCGTGAGTTTTAAGGAGTGATAGAACCGTTAAGAATTTTTGGACAAAAAATGTATATATAAATAGCCCCATTAGTATATGGTTTTTTTGTCCAAAAATTATTTACGATAGTAATTTACAAAGTGACGATGAAAGATTGGAAAGCCGTAGGCTTTTCTATCTTGAATAAGGAACAGTATAGATTAACGCGATTTTACAATCTTATGTCCAAAAATTAAAGGAGAGATTTTATGCCAAAAAAGACAAAATCAGCATTATTAAATAAGACCCCAGAAGAGATTGAAATTTTTCAATATTTGTTGAATCAACATTTGAATCAGCCAATGAGTTATAAAGAGTTATGTGAAGCTATTGATTTGCCGATTAAAAGTAGTAATTCAAAAACCAAACAGCTAAACGAACTTGAAATGTTCTGTGCCATTAAGAAGCTATCTTCTCCCACCAGATATGTTATCACCGAAGTATATGATGAAGTTATGCCGTTCTTTAAAGCGTTCAACAAAAGTTCTGAAATGCAGTTGGTGTTTGAAGGATGTTTATATCAAGAGTTTTATAATAACAGTTGCCAGCCAATTTACCTATCTTCTATGCAACTGCTGAAGCTGTTTACTCAAATTAACGATAACTTTTCTTTTGCTTATAATGACGAGAAGATGGAAGAAGTCAGTAGAAAGACCAGTGTCGATTATACCTATATGCCAACTATTGCCAAAAGAGTTTACATCTTCTTGAAAGACTGGGCTGATAGAATGGTAGCCAACATGGTCAAAAGGTCAGCTATTGATACGCAGTATGGTTATCGGTTATATAGAGTTATTGAAGTAAAGGGCAAGCCAATACATCAAACGAAAGATATTCCTGTAGGTACTGACGAGCACAAGCAGTGCATGGCAATCTATGAGAACAATATTGTCAAGTTCTTCGGGCGAAACTGGAATGGTGGCTGGGTCGATAACGTTCTTTGGAACGGTTTTCAGAAAGCCGTTAATGCTGATATTCAAGAATTGTATGACGGTGAGTGGAAAGAGATGAAACGTGTCAAGGTATATTCGCCGTCTACCGCCGATAGAGTTAGAGCCAATCTATTGGATATAAGCCAAACCTTGTGCGGTTCTAATCTGATTAACGAAGAAACAAAGCATCGTATTCTCAATAAGTCACACTCTGGTATTGATTATGTTAAAGATAAGCAGGGGAATATATCTGATACTGGTATTACCATCTTTCAGAAAGAGCAGTTTGTTAAGATTAACATTGACTTACATCCGCCGATTTCTTTTAGGAACATTCTATATAAGCAAGATTAAAGCAAAAAAAGACCTTGAGTAATATCAAGGTCTTTGTTGTTTGTTTTATTCAAGTGTTCCTATTTCAAATGAAGCAATATAGTCAGAAAGATACATATTATAATATGACGTTGTAAAAATTAAATAATTATTGGCAGTATTATAGCCAAAATTTATTTTCGTACCAAACCAAGGTACATCGTTTTTCAGTGCGGAAAGATATAGCTGATAACGGTTATCTGAAGATAACGAATTAGTAACGCCCGCTTCAGCAAAATTACAATTCATTAAGTTTATTATAAAAGAAGTATCATTTGCACTATTTACTTTTAAGTAATATTGTGTTGTTAAAGGATTGGGATAATCGGGCTTATCTGGTATAACAGAATCAAGATTAAAATAATCTACGGTAGCGTGTGCTATTGTCCATTTTCCCTTGCTCTTAAACACGCCTAAACTTCCTTTTGGCTTTTCAACCTTACCAGCAACAATAGCATCCATCAGCAATCACCACCTTTCGGCGGTCGATTACTTAACCAATGCCCCCCCCAAGTGGCGAGGTAGTTTGATAATGCTAAATGTTCTCATAGGGAACACTCCTTTTCTTAGTCTATCACCATTATTTCAACTTCAACTCTGGGACGCTTTGGGTCAACTTGAAACTCATGTTCAAACCCTATTACGTTCTTCCAGCCGTCATTATCAATGATATGAAACCTAACCAAAGCATCTTCGATAACTTTCATTCCAAAAGAGCATATATTTGACTTATCTCGTGCTTGATTAGGCTCATACCAATGATATATGATATAAACGCTTAAATGCTCCAAGCTATCTAAAGGCTTGAAATATCGCTTTATCTTGTTTTCCCAAGATTGCTTAAAACTCTGAGCAGTTGAACTTCCTTGATAGCATTGGGCGATATAAGCGTTAAGTGAAGGCAAAATAAATGGTATTGTGATTTTATATGAATTATCTTTAAGATGAACGCAATCAGGGCGATGGCTCATCATAATTCTCCTTATTCAGCAAGTTCGCCAGCATCTTCATGCGCTTCAGCTTCGTCAGTTGGCGCTTCGTCAGCACTTTCATCTTCAACGGTAAGCATTAGCTTAACATACTTGCCATCTTCACGTCTCCACTGATAACCGCTACCCTTATCTTCATTCTCAATCTGAGCAAAAAGATAATCGCGTACAGCTTGGATAGCTTCAGAAGTCATGTCATGTGGGTCTACCCACTTATCATTTTCTACTGTACCACCGACAATTACTGGGATAGTCTTATCTTCGTTATTGATGGAAGTACAAATCAGCTTAAATTCCTGCTTAGTTTCTTCGGCAATCTTCTTCTTAGCCATAGTAATTTCTCCTTTATGTTAATTCTTTTTATGGATATTTCTCATTCGTTCAGCCATCTGTGCCTTTTGTTCTTCGGTGAACTCGCGCTTAATTGGTGGCTTCGGTGCTCTGAACCAACTTAGTGGCACATGAGCGTAAATATAATTGCCATCATCCTTGACGATAGTTACTTCGTCTGGAAGACTTTCAGCCAGCTTACGAAGTTGGTTCACAAACTTGCGTTCGCTTGTTCCATACTCCATATATTCATGGTCACTGTCGCGCAAGATGCTTGTTTCAAAATTATACTTAGCCATTAGCAACTTCCTTCTTTTCAGAAACTACCACGTTGTATGTGCCACACTGACACTTCTTGCCACAGCCTTGACACTTATCTTTCTTGGTGAAAGCATATAGCTTATCAGCCAGCATATTGTTGGCGCAAGCGGAGCATAGAATCATTCGCATAATTAAAACCTCTTTCAATCAAGACAAACATTGTTATTATTATCGGCTTTTAGCGTACCAGTAATATCTTGCGGAGCGTTGTAAATCTTAACATCTTCTGCTGTGCCAGTAACAGCTTCGCAAGGATAATGTGGCGTAGGAATGCACGGCATATTATCCAAAGGGTCAGTGATTGTCTGTGGCTTGAAATGTTGAATTGGTTTCTTGTCTTTAGCTTTAAGATAATCAATTAACTTGGCGAGATACCATTGCGCTTTCCGAACATCCTCAAGTCCATTCTTAGCTTCGTACCTCCAAAGATACTTGATTACATTTGCCACACATACAGCTTCAAGTCCAGTCTTATTTACCGTTGCTGATTCAAGAGCGTCAATACATTCGACTTTACCTTGCTTATAGTGCGAAGGGTTGATAGCGTCTGCCATAGCTTAGACCTCCTTATGTCTTTGTTTTTATTGTATCACAATTTAGGCAAAAAGTCAATAATTAAATTGTGAACAAATTGTTAATAAAGTTAATCTTCATCTGGTGCGTATTCATCATCGACATACCAAATATCAACTTTGAAATGGTCTTTAAGAGCGCCAATAGCTTGCTGTGGCGTGATTGCAAAGAACTCTCTGTCTTTGTTTACTCTTTGAGCATCAAAATATTTGTGCATTGCTGATTCAAGTTCAAAGCAATCATCGGAGAACACGAAGCAATGTGCCTTAAAGGGAATAGGCAAGCTGGAACTGGACAGTTCTTTGACGCGCGTCCACGGGCTTTCTCTCCTGCTCACACCGCACTTCACAAGATTGGGAAGGCTTGGAGAAGAAATAATATAAAGCCAGCCAGACTTGGTATTGGCAAGGCGATAATCAGCGTCAGCTATACGCTTATCAATGTCAGTAATCTTTTCTTTGATGCCTTCACGTTCTTCGTCTGTAAGAGCCTTATCAAAAGCAATATCCATAGCTTTCTTTTCATCTTCCAACTTTTTCTTTAAGCGATTCATTTCGATGATAAGCTGTTCTTGCTCTTTAAGTCTACGCTTTTGTTCGCGCTGTTCTTTGCGCTGTTTTTCTTTAGCCAACTTTAAGTCAAGATACAATCGAATTAGTTTTTTGCACAGCACATGATATTCATAATTGATAGCCGTGCCAAGAGTGTCCGCACGTTTATTAAGACGATTGTAAGTGCTATCCAATAATTCAATCGTGCGTGAATAATTATTCTCTGTGATAGCTTTCTTTTTCTTTTCAAAATAATTATTATATGCTCCAAGTAGGTTATTACTGTACTCTTTCTGCATTTTCGCGCCTTTAGGAACGCTGTTATTTAGAGTATAAGTACGAATAATCTTGCATACAGTTGCATTATTATACATTTTTGCGATGTCGTTTTCAATAGCGACAATTTTCTTAGTAATTTCTTCGCTATTGGTGTCCAATGGCGTATATTCTAAACCCATATCTTGCATTTCTACATAGCCGTTTAGAGCGCCAGTGGCAGACTGTAATTCTTCAAGATGTTGGAGTTCGGACATGACCTTGTTTTCAGTATCAACCTTCAGCCGTTCTTGGTCAGCAATATCGTGAAGCAATAAGTTTCGGCGTATTTCAAGGCTTTGGACTTCTTTAGCAAGAGCGTCACGCTTAAATAGCACATCAAACAATCCCATGATAATTACTCCTTTACGATTTCTTAAAGACAGTGTAACACAGCATTGGCTTGAAGTCAATAGTAATCATTGGCTAAAGTGTGAAATTTTTTATTTGAGTACCAAGGGTAGTGAAAGTTTATCTGCGGAAAGGTAAGAAGGAAAATTGTAGTCGAAAGCAAAGGAAACAACTGTTGTGTAAAAGAAATAAGTGAAGGGGGTTGACGAAAGTGTAGAAGAGCGGTATAATTAAAGCGCAGAAATTAGCAAGTTTGGCTAAACCGAAACGAACCTTTTCTTTTATTTAATTTTCTTTTAGTTATAAAAAACCATTTTATTTATATATAAGTCCTGCTTACGCAGTCCTTATATATATCTAAAGCCGTCATTTTATAACTAAAAGAAAATTTTCCAAGCGTTAATTACTTCAGTGATTTAACGTTTTAGTACGTTAAAGTGTATACGCAGTTAATCTCTGATTAACGTAGTACATATATATTATAATATATTTATTATTATAATCGCGTGCGCGTAGCACATATTTGTTAAAAAGTCAAGACCTAAATTGTAAATAATTTGTGAACAAAATATGAATGGAGTATGACTTGACTTTTTTGTAAAAATGTGCTACAATAGTTATAATAAATAATAGAATCGAGGTGAGAGAGATGGCTTGGACAGAAATGAGTTATAACAGAAATTTTTTTGATGACACACTTGACGAAGATACAATTTGTCATAAGAAGTCATTAAGTGAATCATATACTTTGCGCTTACAGAAACGACAAGAGATGGAAAGTAAGCGTCAAGAGCGACTAAAGAAGAAGTACAAGGGTGAGCAACAATGAGCCTAACAAATCAAATTCATGCTTATTCGGTGGGTACGGACGCATTTTATGATGAATCTGAGCAATTTATTCATAAGCGTTTATTGAAGCTGTATAAGCTACGAGCAGTTAATCGCAAGTATAAAGAAAAAGAAACTGAATATTCATGGGGTACAGCGTGTATCAATCGAGTAATTAAGAAAGAAAAAGAGCAACTTGAGCAATTACTCAATAAGCGTTTGGAAAGTACCGAACCACGCACAATGAATCCAGAAGTTTTGAAGGATAAAAATGTTATTTCATTGTTTGTTAGTTCGCTTACTCGTGCTATTGGAATTGAACACAATCAGTTGTCTGAAGATATTTTTGTTATCAGCGTTTATTTCTTTCAAGTATTTCATAACATTGTTCGTGATGGGTTTATATATAACGGAGAAAAATATATTTTTCTTACGGCTTCGGCAGGGCAAATACGCACAAAGAAAGCAGTTTTTATAAAAGAATCAACTTTTAATCGTATTAAGATGCGAATGATGTGCGGACTAACCGTTGAAGAAATTAACGAAGCTGGCGGCACAAATGAGAATAAGTTCCTTGCTTATCTTGCTCTTGGCAATTCTGCTACAGATGTTTGGGAAGATTTTGATATTGATAAGTCGATTGTAGTTGATGACTTTGAAACAGAAATTCAAACCGAAGTTGACCACATTTCTGCTGATTATAGCATTAAGCGTGAAGTTACAGGTACAGTAATTCCTCACATGGATGGTTGCGGAATAATGTTGGATAAACCTACAAGGATGGTTCGCGCTCCGTGGGTTAAGGGCTTGCTTGTGTATTTTCCTTTTGATAAGTTTATTCAAGAAAAATGTAATGGTAAAGCAACGGTAACTGATATTTACGGTCAAGACCATGATATTCTTGCTGAAGATATTCGATATATTTTCACAAAAAGTCAGTTTAAGATGTATAAGTTTTATCAATCATGGGAAGATTACAAACAAAAGTTTAAGCAATATCGTTGTGAAGCGTGCTATTGTAACATGGAAGAACAAGATATTCCTCGCGCCAGAATCAATTATCAGATGCTTCAAACGCTTACTGATATGACCGATGAAGAAATTGCTACATTGACCAAAGAAACAGTCGAAGAAATTGAAGCTATTGGTAATGATTTTCAAACTTCTATGAAATTGATTGGCGCAACTTCATATAACAAAAATCCAAGTTATGTACAAGAAGCGTTAATGATTTATCCAGAACTTATGCGTGACCAATATAGCCGTGATATTTTGAAAGAAACTAAAAAGAGTTTGATTAAGCAAGCAAAGTCAGGGCGTTTAAGAGTGAATGGTAAGTATCTTTTTTTATCTCCTGACCTATATGCGTTTTGCGAATGGCTGTTTCTTGATGAAGCGAACCCAAAGGGATTGCTTCAAGACGGTGAAGTGTTTACTACGCAGTTTAGTAACGGTGATGAAGTTGCTTGCTTGAGAAGCCCACACTTGTACCGCGAATGGGCGATTCGCAAAAATGTAAAAAATGAAGATTTGAACAAGTGGTTTGGGGAAACGAAATGTGTGTATACCAGTTGTCATGATTTGATTTCAAGGATTCTTCAATTTGATGTGGACGGAGACAAGAGTTTGGTCATTAAAGACAAATTGTTGACTTCCATAGCAAAACGTAATATGGAAGGAATTTGCACACTTTCTTATGATTTGAAGAAAGCAAAGGTTGGCGCTATTTCTCCTGACAATATTTACCATAGTATGACCAAGGCTTATACAGGTGGTAATATTGGTGTAATTAGTAATCAGATTACAAAAGTATGGAACAGTCCTAATTTAACAAAGGACTATGATAACGCTCTAAAAACAGTAAAGTTGTTTACTTATATCAATAATCAAGTAATCGACTATGCTAAGACGTTGTGGAAAGTTGACCCACCTTTTGAAGTTGAAGAAATGATGAAACGATATACCAAAGCAAAGCCGCCATATTTTTTCATTTATGCTAAAGATAAGAAAAAATCACAAGTAGAACCACCAAATAATTCTACTATGAATCGTATTTGTCAGTCAATTCCCAATAATCGAGTTAAGTTTGTGAAAATGTGTGATAATTTTGATTATCGTATGTTGATGAATCTTGATTATGGTTTTAGTATTAGTGAAGATAATCAGATAGTTGAAAGATATAACTATTGGAATAGACACCAATATTTGTTTAATACTGAAGCTGAAAATGCAAAGCAGGAAGATATGTATATGTTTCAACAAATTCGTAAACATATTCTTGAAGAAACCAATGAAGATATTAACGTGGTAGTTAATACGTTGGTCATGTATCTTTACACCATTAAGACAAATAACATGAAGAAAACATTATGGGCTTCTTTTGGCGATATACTTGTTGAAAATTTGAAAAAGAATACGGCAAGTCTTGGTAAGGTTTGTGAAGAATGCGGAGATAGATTTATTTCATTACAAAGTAATCATCGGTTTTGTTCTGACGAATGCTGTAAGAAAGCAAGAGCTAAAAGATTAAAGCAAAAGCGCAAGTTTTGTACGCTCGTTCAGAGCGAAAAAGTTGCAAATATCGAAGATATTTCTCAAAATAAACAGAATAGTGTAGATTAAAATTGCAAAAACGCATTTTATCTTTTTTGAAAGCGTGTCTATTATGGAGAGAAATACGGGATTCCTCCGATGGGCGGGTATATAAATTGGGGTTTAGCCCGCCCATTGAGGAATCATCAACGAAAGGAAAATAACAATGGAACGACAGGAAACGCAGTCTTATCTTGCTTTCGTTGAAGAAGCAACTAAGGCTTTGCAAAATGACACAATTTCTTACACTGAATGGTGTAAAGCGATTGTTGGTGAAAAGATTTATTCTGACGAAACCCTAAGACGATGTGCTGTGCTGTTTGGTGAATTTTTAGAGCGACTTGATGCAGATGAGATTAAAACTCTAAATGACGAAGATAGAGTTAATCGTCTTATTGAAGCAAAAGAAGAATTAGTTAAGGAACGGAAGAAGCTATCGGACGTAAACCGAGAAGCGCAAGAATATTATCGTTCAAGAAGTAGAACTGAACTTTTGGCTGAACAAATTAAAGAAGCGGTTGCACAGCTTGAACCTGTAAAAGTAGTAAAGATTACGCATACTAAACCAACAGAGCGAGTGGGGCTATTAACTATTGCTGACGCTCACTATGATAGCAATTTTTCTTTGAGCGGACTTTTTGGCGAAACGGTTAATGAGTATAGTAAAGAAACTTTCCGTGCTCGTATGTGGAGTTTGCTGGCAAAGATTGAAGCAGACGAATACAAGTTTGATAAGTTAAAGATTGTTTCAATGGGCGATTGTTTGGAAAATCTGCTTCGCGTTACTTCTTTAACCAAACTCCGTCAACCAGTGGTTAAAAGTGCAATCGAGTACGCAGAATTTTTTGCGGAGTGGATGCTTGCGCTACAAGAAAGATTGCAAGTTCCAGTAGATTTTGCTCTCGTGCCGGGAAATCATGGTCGTTTACGTTTCTTATCTCAACGCGGCGATAGTTTTCCTGATGAAAACATTGAGTACATTGTTTATGAGTTTATTAAGTTAAGATTACAAGATTGTCCTAATATCAATGTTGAGCCATATGGTGATGTTTATTTTACTACTGTTTTTAATGAGAACTTAGTATTTGCTCATGGCGAAACTAAAGATTTGCAAGAACTTATGGAGTATTTTGAAAATCTTTACAATGTGAGTATTGATGCTTGCTACGGTGCTCATTATCATAGTGAATCTTCAAAAGCAGTGGGTGTAGGCAATGTAGGGTCTAAGAGAATTATTCGTGTACCGTCTATGTGTGGTACAGATACTTTTGCTAAAACTTTGCTAAAGCATAATCGTGCTGGTGCTTATTTTGCGCTTTTTAGTGAAGATGGCGAAGAAATGAATAAAATTTATTATTTGAATTAAATATTGAAATATTAAGACCAAGACAGAGGGTAGCTTCCTTTTCCATTTACTCGCATGAATGGATTATTGGTCTTTTTATAATTTTATAAAATTGCGAGGTTTATAAAGTTAATGAAAAGTTTGACCTATGAAGATATTATAAAATATCTTGATGAACGTGGAGAAGAATATTGTATTTTAACATCTAAAGAAGAATTTGAACGTTCAAAAAAAGAGCAACAAAAATCTTCTTTATATGTTAAATTAGAATTTTCTTGCATAAAATGCCACAAAACAATCTATAAAAGTTTTGCTTGTATTAAAGCATCGGCAAATGTTTGTATGTGTAAATCGTGCGCTCAAATAATAGCGTCTGAACCATTAAGAATAGACTATGATGAAGCTATTAAGAAAATAGAAGAAAAAGGTTTTATTCCTTTGTTTGAAGCAAAAGATATTGCTTCAGTTAAAGATATAAAATGGTGCTACGGTAAATGCGGACATATAGTTACCACTTCTATTGAAGCGTTTATGAGAAGTGTTACGGGTCTATGTAGCGAGTGTTGCAAGGATTTTCATAAAGGCGAAAAAGCATATAATTGGAAGGGTGGTTACACCGACCAAAAAATTGCTTTCCGAAAAACTTACGCTTTTAAGAACTTTGTTAAACAAGTGTTAAAAAGAGATAACTATTGTTGCCAAATTTGCGGAAAGACAAACAAGCAAGCGAAATTGATTGTACATCATAAAAACGGATATAATTGGTGTGTAGAACAGCGCACTGATATAAATAATGGAATTACTCTATGCGAAGATTGCCACAATGCTTTCCATAATTTATATGGATGCGGTGATAATACATTAGAGCAATTTGAAGAATTTTGTACAAAGTAATCTGGCATAGGATATGTTAGATTGTAGAATAAACAACGTAAGGAGGTCACTACTTTTGTCCACTTGTGAAATTTTCACTAAAGCATGAAAGGAGTTGGTCTTGGGCGTAAGCCCTATCTCGGTGTAAGTCGTTCTTCGATACGATACTGCACAGCGTTGGAAAAAACAGGGCGGGAGCAATAGTTCCTGCCCTTGTTATTTTGAAAGAAAGGAAAATTTGAAATGGCAACTACACCTCCAAAGCAGTTACGCAGAACAGACCGATGTTGTCCTATTTGCGGAACTGTTAAGTTAGCGAACTATTTCAATGAAAGTCCTGCCCCATATCACGATAAGTATATTCCTATTTGTCGTAACTGTTGTAATATACTGTTAAAGAGATATATTGCTGAAACGAAAAGCGAAGCCGCAGGCTTGTGGTTACTGTTAGCTCAAGTAAATATTCCATTTATCAATGAAATTTATGAGAAAGCTATTCTTAGGCTTCAAGACGCGTCTACAAAGAAGCCAAGTTTATTTGTGACATATCTTAGTTTTATGGCACAATGGAATGAACCGTATACTGGTTTTTTGCAGTCTACTAATATGTTGACTGATTTTCTAAAGACGGTTGAAGTAGAAGCGGAAAAAATTCGCACTGAACAAAAACCGCTGAAGAACATGAAGGAAGAAATTGAGAAGTGGGGTAAATTTACAGGAATTGACGGTAAGATTGACAGAGATTCTTATGATTTTTTGAATAGAACCTTTGATGAATATACCGCAGATATTCTTGAAATGGACACTAACTTAATGAATCGTTACCGCGATTTGTGCAAATGCGAATTGCGTTTGCGTAAAGCTAATGAATCGGGTGACGGTGCTGAGATTAGTAAAGCACAAGATGCTTTGAATAAGCAACTGGCTTTGCTTAAATTAAATGATTTTCAATCAAAAAATATTAGCGATGAGCAAAAAGCGTTTGAAAAGAAAGTCGCTATGATTGAATATAGCAAACCTGCCGAGTGTGAAGATTTGCAGAAATATCTTGACATGGTAGGTTACGAGAAAGAAAAAGCAATGCTAAAGCGTTCTCTTAGAAATGCTGTAACTGGTTCTCGTGAATATCCTGACGTAACATTGCAGGAGGGATAATATGGGAAATAGCTTACCAGCTATGGGCGGTATTCGCCGTAAGTTTATGGCGAAAGAACTCCGAGGGACAGTTAGCGGTGCTGATTTGCTTGAAAAAGAGCAAGAAGAAAAAGTAATTGAATGGGACACATTATTTAGACGTAATTGGGATATATACGCAGAATTTTATCTTGGTATTGGTCTAAAGCCATATCAGCGTGAAGCGTTGCATGAGATTGGCACATCCGATGTGTTCTTTTGGCGTGCTGGGCGTGGTGGTGCAAAGTCATTTATTACTGCTCTTGCCGCAATTTGTAAACTGATGCTTTATCCAAACTGTTGGATTGTTGTTACTGCTTCTACTATTGACCAAGCAAATAAAATTGTAGAAGATAAGATATTGAGCGAATTGGTTAAAAAATTATCACCATATTTGTTGTATCTTTATGAAAAGCAGTGGCTTGTTATTACTAAACCACAAGACGGCTATAAGATTGAAAATACGCTGAACAATAGTGTATTGCGTGTTCTTGCTCCTGTTGAGTCCAGCCGTGGTGTGCGTTCAAATTTCACAATTTATGACGAAGTGGCTATTATGAAGAAGGCGAGTATCGACCAAATCTTTGATGGTATGCTTTATCCGCGTCAACCAGTATTTTTGAATAACAATCCAGAATATGCAAACAACCCACGTTGGCTTGAAGAATCAAAGGCTATTTATCTAACTTCTTCCAAATATAAATATCAATGGTGGTATGGACTTTGGAAGGAATGTGTTAAAGGTTGGTTTGATGATAAAAAGACAGTGTTCAATGTTTTTGCTTCAGACTTTTTCGATAATATTGATAATGGTCTAAAGACATGGGGCGACTATCGCCGTGCTAAAAAGACTACGGAAGAATTTTCTTTCCGTATGGAGTATCTTAATGAAGCAATAGGTGAAAATGAACACGCCTATTTTACCATTCAGCAATTCAAAGAAAACCAAACGCTTGAAAAAGCATTTGTTCCTCCAACAAATATCGAAGTTATAACTCAAACCGCGCCTTACAATCCACCGAAGGGCGAAGATGAAGTACGTTTAATTCTTGTTGACTACGCATTTGCTAATACAGTAAAGGGCGCTGGTCGAAAAGCAAACGACAATACGATTATTATTTGTATGTCTTTGCATTGGAAAGAGAATCATTTTGAACGTCATGTTGATTATATTCAAGGTTGGGAGGCTTCTGATTCCACTGGTGCAGTAAATCGTATTCGTGAATTATATTGGGACTATCAAACCGACTATATTGTTGATGACCAACAATCTGGCGGTGAAGTAATTTATAATTTATTTACTCAACCTTGGGAACATCCAGAAAGAGGACGTGCATGGAATAGTCATGGTTTTACTATCAGTGATAAAACTGAATATGTTTCAGCAGTGGCTATTGATAGTAAAATTGAAGATTATAAAATGCGTACAGTTGACCCGCACGCTATCCCTTGTATTATTCCTGTTAAGGGTTCTTCAACACTTAACGATATTGTGTGGAAAGAAATGCGCCGTCAGCTTGAGTATGGTAATGTTAAATTCTTGATTGACACTAACGATTTCCAAGAAACTTTAGTTGATAATGGCGAATATTTCAAAATGACTTCTGAACAGTATGGCGTTGCTTGTGCTCCATACAATCATACAGAAGAATTGATAAAAGAAGCAGTAAACCTTAAAGCTGAGTTTAAGCAAGATAAGGTGCGTCTTTCTGAGCCGTTAAATGGTACAAAAGACCGTATTGTTGCTTTAGCCTATGGTAATTATATTGCTACTTTAATTGAAAACAGATGGAATAAAGATATAGCACAAGATGAATTTGATATTGATTCAATTCAGCTTGTGTGGTGATTATTAAAGAAAGGAGGATTTGATTGGCAGATTCTATTTCAAAACAGGACGTACAGGACGTCATTGATTTTGCGCAAGCTATTGCCGCTATGTCAGGCGAATACGGTATGTATTCTCCAATGATGAGCAACCAACTATTGCAAAATCTAAATAACAATCCTCGTATTCCTTCGCTTGAATCTATTCAACAAGCATTATCATCTTATAAAGAAGATGCTGGCACGTTGCAATCCTTTATGGATTTTATGAATAACTATGATATGGTATTTAAGCGTACTCTATATAGTTATGCAAATGTGCTTGCTTTTGATTTGTCTATGACTTGTACTAATGCTTATTCTCAGCAAGATTACAATTCTAAAGAATACGAAGAAGATAAGAAGCGAGTATACGATTTTCTTGATAAATTTAAGTATAAAGATGAGTTTAGAAAATGTGTAGTTGAAGTCCTACTACATGGTGCTTATTTTACTTGGTTTAGAAAGACTAAGTGGAAGAATCAAGGTATGAAATACGCGCTACAAATAATGCCACAACAATACTGTATGCTCACAGGATATTGGGAGAAAGGTTTGCTATATGACTTTGATTACAGCTATTTCCTAAATCCCGGTGTTGATATTGAAGGATTTGACCCTTCTATGGCTAAGATGTATCGTCAAATGTTTATTGACGGCGATGGTAGATTGTATAATTATCGTCCTACCCAACCGTTAAATAGACGTACTGGTAAATATGCTTATTGGGGACAGACTTCCCCTGAGGATGGTTCGTGGGTTTTTAAGCAAAATCCAGAGAACTTTAATACTACGCCATATCTTGCTCCTTTCTTGAAAGACGCTATTACTTCTGCCGAAATTCAGAAGTTACAGCGAGATAAGGATATTATTGGTGCTTCGGCTATTCTTGCGGGTGAGATTCGACTATTTGATAGTGCAAAATCTCAAAAGGCTAACCAATTTGCTATTGACCCAAAAACCCTTGGTGGTTTTATGGCAAAGGCAAAGGCTGGTCTTGGCAATTTGCTAAAGATTGCGGCGCTACCACTTGAAAATACCAAATTCTATCAGTTTGTTGATAGCAATAGCGATATGTATGAAAATACGCTTGCTACTACCGCTGGCGTTGGCTCTGGTATCAGTCGTGTTATTTATTCGTCTGACCGAATGAGTAATGCTGAAATTGAAGCAGGTATTATTGACCAATATAATACTATGAAGCCACTGTATTATCAATTTGAGAATTTTCTTGATTTCTTTGTTAATAAGTTGACAAAGAAATATAAATTCCATTTTACTTTTGATGGATGCTCTTATCCATTTGAACGTGAGAAACGATTTGATAAACTAACCAAGATGGCTGATAAAGGTTTGGTTATGAATGCTTCACAATGGGCTTCGGCTATTGGCGTTGAACCACAAGTATTTGAACGTAGCCTTGCGGAAAGTAAGTACACGGGCTGGGTTGAAGAATATAGCCAGTTGCTTATGAATGTTAATACGGCTAATACTGGTAGTGCTGGTGAAAGTGGCAGACCCAAGAAAGAAGAAGGAGATTTGTCCGATTCGGGCGAATTGAATAGAGATAGTAAGGAAGGTATCTAATGATTGTAACACAAAAAACACAAGACGCTGTTGAACAGCTTATTGGTCAAGCATTCTTTATGAATCGCAAGATTGACCGTATGGTTAGTGTGTTGGGTGTTAAATTTGCGTTTAATCAAACGTCAAGTTTGATTCATCTTAATATCGCTCATTATTTTCCGCTTGTAGCGGATGTTCTGGGCGAGAAATGCCTTGAACGCTATAATATTCCAGTATACTATCCTGCTACGCCAGAAGGCAATGAAGATTATCAACTGCCAAGCGAAATTATTCATCGTCTTGAAGAACTACTACTTGAATATCAAACTATGCTTATGGGCGCTTGTAAAGTGGCTCAAAACAATAATGATATTCATGTTTATGCAGATTTGCTTGAAGTATTAAAAGAGTTTAATGTGTATGTTGAGCAAGGTATACTGCTTGTTGATAAGATTGACGCTTATGGCAATGTTCAAGCATTCGACCATGATATTGACAAATTCTGGATTTTAGGAGAAAAGTAATATGTGCAGAATCGGTGAGCCTTCAGATTTATCATTATATAAATATACTGATGACCCAAATATTATTCTAAGAGTACACCAAGCAGGATTCCCCCCAGAGTGGAAAGATTTTTCTGGTGTTGTATATTGGCGTATTACTAATAAGTTGATTAAGGCATTAAAGAAACACAATATCGACCTTTAAGCCTTGATATAATCTTAAAACAGAAGGAGGTGAGTCAGAATATTGGAAAAGAAATATACTTTCGCGGTAGACGATATTCAGCGTATTCAAGCTGACGATTATGCAGAAGATGAGTTTTGTTTGGCGCGTCTTGGTTTTTTAAGCACACGCCCTAATGCTCATGGACTAATTATTTCTGAAGAAGTGCTTCGTGAATCTGCGCCAACCATTCTCAATAAATGGCTTGTGGCAGATATGACCGCAGTATATGACGCTTCTACTCACACTGATAAAGAACAGATTGTCGGACGCATTCCAGACAATCAAGAAGTAGAATTTGTTGAAGATGAAGATGGCTATCTACGAGCATATGTAGATGTAGTTATTAGTAAAATCTACGCTAAGAATTTTTGCGAAATGTTTGAACGAAACAACAATCGTTCAGTTAGTGTGGAAATGATTACTTGGGGAACTGAAGAAAATGAAAATGACCTTGTAGGCTTTCGTATTGTAGGCTGTACTGTTTTGGGTCAGTCAGTTAGTCCCAGTTGTCCTCAATCGGATATTACTTTTACACGCTTTTCAGCCGAAGAAGCTGATAGTTTCTTTGCACAAGCTATTGGTGGACTCACCGATTTAACTAAATTTGTGAATGAAAGGAAACGCGCTATGGCTGATAAATCTTACAAAGTAGATAAGTCCAAAGAAGCTATGTCAGATGATGATTGGGGTTCTGTTGACAAGACTTCAATGCGTAATAAGATTATGGACGCTTCTAATAAATCCAGTCTTGTAAAATCGGTTTACGCATTGGTTGAAAGTGGATGGGAAGAATCTCCATCCGAACACCTCAAATATCCAATTATGCAGTTAAAGGGCGACACGTTTGTTTATAATCGTGGTGCGCTATCTTCTGCGCTTGGGTATGCTAAAAAAGAAGAAGAAACCGCAGTAGTTTCTAAAATTGAAAAGATTTATAAGAAACTTGGTCTTGACTCTGAAGGAAAGGAGGAAAAGAAAATGTCTAAGGAAATTAAATTTGCCGCTGTTGACCTTGGTGATATGTGGGGCGCTCTGCGTTCTGCTATGAGCGAGCATTCTTGGTATTACTATATTGATGGTATTTATGAAGAAGATAATCAGAAGTTTGCTATTATTGTTGATGACAACGATGCTGTTAAGAAATATCGTCTTGACTTTAATTACACAGAAGATGGTTTAACTGTTGCTGATGAAATTACCGAAGTAAAGGTTGATTTCATTCCAACTGAGAACATAAAGAAGTTTGCTGAGCCAGAGAACGCCGAAGAAGTCAAAAAGTGCGCTGAGCCTGATAAAAAGGAAGGCGAAGATGGCGATGACGGCAAGGACAATAAGAAGAACGCAGACGGTAAAGCCGAAGGTGAAGAGGGCGATGATGACGAAAAGAAGAAGCTATCAGACCCAGAGCCAACAAAAATGTCTGTAGAAGAAATGGAAAAGAAACTTGCTGAACTCCAAAATGATGTTGAAGAAAAAGAAAACATCATTATGGAAAAAGATAAGAAGCTATCTGAGCAAGAAGCAGAACTTTCCGACCTTCGTGAGTTCAAGGCTGGTATTGAGAAGGAAGGTCTTTCTAAGGATGTTGAGAAGGTAATGGCAGACGTTAAGGACTTCATTGATAACACTAAGTTTGCCGAACTGCGCGAAGAAGGTCTTGCTTGTGATACTACCAATTTTGATGCGTGGTCTAACAAGGTTAAGGCTACTTGCTTCTCTGCTATTCAGAAGAAGGGTCTAAAGAAGCAGACCAATACTGTTTGGTCTTTCTCTGCACCAACCGAAACTGAATCGAATGTACCGACCGATTTTTGGTCACAAATGAAATCAAAATATAACTAAGTAAAGGAGATTAGATAATTATGGCTATGAATCATGCTATTCTTGATGGTAGTTCTACCATGTATTGGGATAATGATGCCCTAAACATGGCTGGCGTTTGCGCTACCACCGACCTCGATAATGGTCAGCTTGTTACCCTAAAGAAGATTAACCGTGTTACTGGCACTGGTGCAGTAGAGGGCTTTGAGTACGAAGTAGTTCCTGCCGAAGCTGGCGCTGACAACGTATGGATTGTTGCGTCCCCAGAAGTAGGCTATGACCTTGAATCTCAGCTTCACGATGACCCACGTTACTTCTTCAATCCCAAGGGTAAGGCAATGTCTGTCAAGGCTCTTATGGGCGGTGTAGATGTAATCAAGCTAACTAAGGAAGTATTTGCGGCTAATGCGCTTCCTGTCGCTGGTGATGTTGACAAGTTTATTCCTGTTGCCGCTGATGGTAAGTATGGTGCTGTACAGTCAGACGCTCCTGCTTCTGGCGCTTACTTCCGTGTAGAAGGCTTCGGCACTTTCACTTGCGGTATGGAAGAAGTACCTGCTGTATACCTTCGTTGTATGGCAAATTATCACTAATCGAAAGGAGAGTAGATATATATGATTATGAATCCTGAACTCGTAAAGTTTGCGGCTGATTCCCGAACTGGTTTCTATGATGCCGCTATGCGCTATTTCTGCGATGGTGAAAAGACCGCAGATAATAAGGAACTAATGCACAAGGCTTTTATGGCTGAAGTAGAGCATAAATCTCACTTCGCTCGTGAAGGTCTTGACGTTAATGCTTGGATTGGCAATCCGTCTGTTTCTTGGGCGGCAATGAGTATCGTTGACTCCACCATCCGTGCAATTATTCCTGTGACCATTCTACCACAGTTTAATCTATTTGCTGATTTCCGTACCCAAGGCTTTGGTGATATTACCAAGTTCACTATTCAGCCACGTTCTTTCTATGTTGTTTCTAAGGGCGGTCGTGCAGAACGCACTTCTTTCCGTCAGAGAAAGTTCAATTCTGATGTTACCCTGACCCCAGAAGAGCACATTATTACTATCTTTGAGAAGATGTACAATGTACTGTCTGGTCGTGTAAACATCGCTGACTTCATGGCATGGGTAATGCTGTCTGTTCAGACCGAGATGTATACTGACGCTCTGATTGCTCTGAACGGCGGTCTTGCTACCATTCCAAACGGTTCTCTGAATGTAAACGGCGCATTTGACATGAAAACTCTTGTTAAGATGTGCGAAACTGTTCAGTACCGTAACGGTGGCGTAAAGCCGATTATTGCTGGCTCTGCAACCGCTCTAATGAACGTACTACCAGATTCTACTTCTGGCTATCGTATGAACGTAGATGGTGAAGGCAATGGTTCTATCGAACTACTCCGCAATATTATGGGTTATACTGTAATGAAGCTGGATAATGCTGTTACCAAGGCTGGCGAACTGATTCTGCCTGACGATAAGATTTATGTTATTAGCCCATCTCAGGATAAGCTACTGAAGGGCGTAATGACTACAACCCTATCTAATTCTAACCAGTTCTATGATAATGCAGATTTGACCACCAATTTTACCCAGAGAATTGAATGGGGCTTTATGTTTGCAACTTCTGCATACGCAGGTGTCTACACTATTAACCAGTAATTTTTAATTATTTCTTGACTTTGCGCTTTGTTTGTGCTATACTAATTGTATAGATAGTAGCGAGGTAATAGCAATGACAAAAACAGTGATTTGCGGTATTTATAAGATTACAAATAAAATCAATAATAAATCGTATATCGGACAGTCTAAAGATATTTATAGACGATGGAGAGAACATGTCAAAAATTTCAAAGACGTACAAAATAATCAAGTTATTTATTTGGCTATTAGAAAGTACGGCTTAGAAAATTTTGATTTTTCGATTGTCGAAGAATGTACTTTTGAGTCTTTAGACGAAAGAGAAATTTTTTATATCGAAAAATTTAATACTTACATTGATGGTTATAATATGACAATCGGTGGAAGTGGGCAAAATGGGTATGGAAAAAGCGTAGACCAATATACTTTAGAAGGCAAGTTTATACAAACTTTTAATACTATTGCTGAAGCAGAAAATGTTGTAGGTGATGGTGGTGGCTCTATTTCTGAATGTTGTATTGGCACTCGTAAAACTTCTTTAGGGTATCTTTGGTGTTATTACGGAGAAACCGTAGAACCATATCAAGATATTAGAAAAATTAGAGTAAGTCAATATGATTTACAAGGAAATTTTATTAAATCTTATAACTCTGCCACAGAAGCCGCAAACGCAGTAAGTGGTTCAAAATCACAGATATTGTTTTGTTGTCACGGTAAATGTAAGTCTGGCTATGGTTATCAATGGACTTATGAAGGCGATACACCGCCTTCTAAGTATAGAAAATATGAAGTTAGCAAGATTTACCAATATGCTTTAACAGGAGAATATATTAAATGTTTTGATTCTTGTGAAGAAGCGAGTGAAGAAACTGAATTGCCAATGGCTGTAATTTATAGTTGTTGTAATGGAAACACGAATTGCGGTGGTAACTTTATTTGGAGTTATGAATATTCTGATAAAGTTAAGCCATATACTCGGCTCAAGAATGATATGCCAGTGGTACAATATTCTGCTACTGGCGAGAAAATCCAAGAGTTTGATTCTATTGCTGAAGCAGTAAGATTTTTGGATAAACCGCGTTCTGCCGCAAGTAATATTTGTTATTGCTGTCAAGGTAAAAGAAATAAAGCATATGGTTATATTTGGAGATATAAAGAGGACTCTTAATTGGGTTCTCTTTTACTATTCGCATCGAAATTAAAGGAACGAAAGGAAAATATAAAATGGCTGAAACTAAGTCTACTGGGCGCGGTCGCCCAAAGAAGGCAGAATCTGCTGAAATCGAAGCACAAGCACAGATGCAAAATGTAGAAGCTGAAAATGACGCGCTAAAGAAGGAACTTGCAGACATTAAGGCTCAAATGCAACTGCTGATGAGTTCTATGACTGCGCCTTCTGTGTCAACTCCTACTAAGAAAAATGAGCGTCTTATTCGTATCGTTAATATGACTAATGGTATGGCGGTGCTTCGTGGTTCTACTATTTGGAAGATTGACGGTCAGTTTAATTATCAAGATTTCTTGGAAACCGAAGCAAGTATTATTGTTGCTAACATGAGTAATATGGTACGTTCTGGTAGTATCTATATTGATGATGAGCAGTTCCGTGCAGACCACAATCTAACGGACATTTATCGTTATCTACTTAGCAAAGACCAACTGCAACATCTATTGGATAATGACCCAAAGTATGCTATTGAAGCATATAAGGGCGCTAATGACAATCAGAAGCAGATTATTCTTGATATGATTTGTGATAAGTTGGATAAGGGGCAAGAAGTTGATGGTAATATTCTTATTACTTTGTCTAAGCTAAGTGGCAAGGACTTGCTTGAAATGCAAAATGCCAAGGAGGAATAACCAATGGGTACTCCTTTCGACCGTGTAGAAGATTTGGCTACACGAAAAGTACATGACTGGAAACTTGGCAAAATCTATAATCGGTCACTTGAAGGATACAACGCTTGGTGTGACGGCTTTCTGTTAAATGCTATTCCAAACTTTGCCAATGATTGTTGGCAAAGTTTGGAATACAATGAAGAAACTCGTGAGTTTGTATCTGACCTTACACCTACTGAGATTGATATTCTTGCTTGCTTTTGGGTGCTTGAATGGTGGGAACGCGAAACAAATGATTCGGCACAAAACGCCGCAAAAATGCAAACATCTTCGTTTAGTACACATTCTCCTGCACAGCATATGAAGGAAGAACAAGTGATTATCAACACAAAGCGTGAATCAGCATATCAGAAAATCAATGATTATCTGGTGCAAGACCTTGATAAGATTGGAGGTCTATAATGGATAGAATTGATGAAATCTTCAATGTGCTTGTTCAATATGAAAAGGCGATTGATGATAATGATACTTCTGCTACGCTGGATTCTTACCTTAGTTATGTAGATAAGCTATATGTACGGTATTTTGGTCAGAACCATAGCGATATTAGCGCTTATCTAAAAGGATTGTATTTATTGGGTGCAGACGCACACCATGATACTGTAAAACGAGTAGTGTTTGATATTATCCATATTCTTGAAAAGGAGTGAGCCAATGGCTAACAAATTTTTTGAGAATGAAATGGCTATGGGTATGTGTATGACTCCCAATGACGCATATAGAGGGGTACAACAAGCCTTTATTGATGACCAGTGGGAAAACACTGCTGTCGAAACCATTGTAGAAGAACAAGATTACATTGGTGCAGATACCTACCATAAAGTTCATGTGTGGATGAATAAGGTTATTGGCACTACTACTACTTTTATGAAGAATGGTACTGATTATCGTTCACTAATGTACAAAGAGTTAGATTATTTTCCAGAGCGTGGTACTTATTTTAAGTACGATAATAATTATTGGATTTCTGATTTCGTAAATCCTTCTGATGGTGTGGTGGGCGGCAATACTATTCGCCGTTGCACTAACTTTCTCAGAATTATCGACCCAGAAAACGGCTCAATCTTTACTGCTCCATGTGTACTTGATTACGATATGACTTCACCTTCAGTGCAAGTATCAAACGCCATTATTACACCAAATAACCATGCGATTGTTATTGTTCAAGCCAATCCAGATACTATGCGTTTGTTTACATACAATAAACGTTTTATTATTGGTGGGCGTGCGTTCAAATTAACTGCATATCAAAATGCGCTAATGGCAAACGTAGAAGAAAAAGAACCAACTATTCTTTATCTGGATTTGTCACTCGATGAGTTGCATGACGGTGATGATTTGGTACATCAAGTAGCTAACAATGGCGCTTATGATTACGCTGTAGTTCTCAATCATTCTGACTTTACCGTTCCTGATACTATGGAGTCGCTTAATATTGTGGCTTGTGTTACTCTTAATGGTGAGCAAGTTGACCGACCTGTGGTATGGAGTTCAAGTGACACCGCTGTTATCACAGTTAATGGCGAAAAATTGCAAGTTGTCGGGAAAGGCGTAACTACTATTAAGGTACAGCTTAAAGGCAACTATGATGTTTATGCCGAAGTTAAAGTTACAGTTGCCGATAAACAAGAGATTGTTCCAGTTGTAACAATGGAAAATGCATTCGATAGTATTAGGCAGTTTGAAGTTAAGCACGCACAATTTAGTGTAAATGGCGAAAAACTTACTAATCTTGTATGCACATTGGATAAGGGTGTGACCAATAATAAGGTTTTACGTCTGTCCAGTGATGGGACTACTATGACTATTGAATGTATCAATCCATCAAAAGACGTACAGACATTGTATGTTGAAGGTGATACAGAGAGTTACGGTCATGTATCAGCACAATTTAATATTAAAGCACTCAGTATGATGGGGTAAGGTGATAATATGTATAATAGTATGAAAGCGTTACCTCAAATTCCATATAACATTTTAACGTATTTGGCAAAAAATGATGAAATTATCTGGAAACTGCTAAAGTATAATAGCTACGATGCTTTAAGCAAACCAGACCTTACTTTTGCAGAGAAGTTAAGCCTTATTTGGAAAACTGGGGCACAAGCAGATTATAGCATCTTTCTTACTCCCCTTGTGGAAGATGTTATAGCTGAAAGCAAGTGTATTTTGAAAATTTATGATTATTATATTCATGCCAAAGAATTGTATGTAGCAACACCAGTATATGCGTTTGATTTCTTATATGGTGGTCAAATGTCTTTGGTAGAATATGAAAATATTCCTGTATCTCGTGGAGATTTGTTTATTCACCGCGCTATGGCTGTGCTTAATGGTACATATGTAGCTGGCATTGGTAAACTAACCTTCAGCGATGATATGTCAAGATACAATCTTGCACGAAGCACGATAGGAAATAGTAAAACATTTACAGGCGTTCAACTTTATATGAGTACGCTTGTGGGCGATTCTGGTAAGGATGTTGCTTGTGGCGATTGATTTACAATACCTCAAAGAAGTATATTTTGCTTACGATGAACCAGTCCCCTATAAATGTAAGGGGGGTAACACTATTAACATTATTCCTGTTGATGTAAAACATGGACTTGTTTTTCAATCCAGTATTGATATTATAGCATTTGACAAAAATAGTGTCAATGATGCAAAGGTAATTTCTATGAGTTATCTTGAGTTTATTATTGGTATGATGGCTGAAGCGCCAGTTTTTGTCCAAAAGTTTGTCAATATTTTGAAACTTTGTTTAGGGTTAGAGCATCCTGCGATAACTTTTAATGAACAAACTAACAAGCCGTTAATAGTGGATGAAGAAGCAGGAATAAAAATTACTCACAAAGATTTTGAAGATATTCGGAGAATTATTCTCTATCAGAATATTCCAAAATATGATGATGAGTATATTAACCCAGACTTGAAAAAAGCAATGGAAGAAACTGATAGGCTGAGAAACAAAGATATTGATATGCCGACTTTTGAGCGAAAGTGTGCAATTATTACGGCTCATTGTGGCTTATCCAAGAAAGAACAGCTTGAGATGACGTTGCGTTCTCATATTATGCTTTTTGATGAAGTTTGTGGCGAAATTGAATTTACAACGGTTCGTCCCGTGGCACTTTTTGGTGGCAAGGGTAATGAACTTGAACATTGGATTTTCCATAAAAAGAAGGGTAAATTCGATGGATACATTACAGAGAAAGACCAGCTTGTTAAGCAGATGGGCGGCGAAGGTAGCTTCACTAATGCGTCTACTGATACAAGTCGTGGTGATTCTCTGGAACAATTATTTAATCAAGGAGGAAATTAAAGTATGGCTTCTGCTAATATTTTCACCGCTGGTCCTGCTCGTGCGCTGTTTTTCTACGGTCAGGACTTGATTGGTGTTGGTACTACTCTAAGTGATACCACTTTCGATTCTTCTATCACCGCCGAGGAAGTACGCGGTGGTCAGGGCAACCTGCTCTACGGTCAATACTTCCATGATTCTTCACTGACCGTTTCTATCACTGATGTAACTTGCATTGCTTAATTGGTGACAATTAAGTACCGAGTGTTTAATGCTTTGAAAATGCCCTAAAGCCCTTTTACCCAAACAGTAGTTGGAAACGACAAGCTGAGTGGTTATAAAAAGTAAAGGGATTGATTTTATTGACTTTTAAGTATTATTATGATATAATATAAGAAAGGGGATGATAAAATTTGCTATTAAAAGATAATTTAGTTGAAATGAAATGGCATCCAACTAATAGAGTTAAATATGCAACTCGTGGCTATAAATTTACTGCTTTTGGCGAAAAGTTTTATGCAAAAGCGAGTGACGTACTTGAGTTAAGTAGTGGTGCTAAAATTCCTGTGCAATGTGATTATTGTGGCAAAATTTATTATCCTACTTCTCGTAATTATGAGAAATCACGGTTACGAAAAGAAAAAGATTGTTGTGTTGCTTGTAAAGGTAAAGAAATTCGCTCAACCGTACAAAAGAAATATGGTGTTAATAATGTGGTAGAGTTGGATGAAGTACGCACGAAGATGAAAGAAACTTGTCTTTCAAAATATGGTGTTTCTTCTCCGCTTGAAAACAAAGAAATTTATCAGAAAACACAAGATAGTTTTAATTCTCATTATGGTACAGAAAATGGTATTAAAGATTTACGTTCTGTTCCAGAAATTGCTACGAGAATTGAAAATACCAATATTTCTAAGTATGGTGGTAAAGCGCCAATATGTTCTTCTGAAATTAAGAACAAAATCAACCAAACAATGTATGAAAACGGAACTTGCAAAACTTCGGAAAAACAACTGTTATTGAATCAAATGATAATTGATTTATACGGTAATTCTGAGTTGAATTATCCTTGCGATAAAGTGTCTTTGGATTGCATGACGATTGTCAATGGAATTAAAATTGACATTGAATATGATGGTTGGTATTGGCATAAAGATAAACAAGAAGAAGATAAACGCAGAGATTTCTTTGTAGAGTCTAAAGATTATAAAGTTATTCGCTTTATAGCTTATGAAAATAGACTTCCTACCGAAGAAGAATTACGCAACGCAATTCATAAAATTACAACAACAAATAGAAAATTTACTAAAGTCAAATTAAATAAAATCTAATGGGTAGTTTAGCAGGGAAAGTCCTAAGTCTATAAAGATATGGAAAACCCCCAACGACTATCTCTTGGCGAGAGAGTAAGCTACAAGCTAATGGTAGCTGAAAAATCCTCCCCTCTTTATAGAGGTGAACAAATAGTCTGAACATCTATCGAAAAGATAGAGCAGTTCTTTAAGAACGGCATAGGGAGTTGCGTCCTTATGTGAACATATTGCAATGTTTAACCTTCAGTACGTTGCCGCAAACCTTGGCGTAAACCTTGAGCAAGGCGGTATTTCTGTAACTGAAGAAGAACTGACCGTTGGTGCGGTTGGTGGCGCAGTAACACTAACCAATAAGCCAATCGCTTTCTCTGGCTCTTATATCGGTTGGTATAAGAAGCCTTCTGACGCTGACTGGTCTATCGGCACTATTGACGCTGACCAGAAGAAGATGAATATCGGTGGCGCAAAGGAAAACGAACACTATTGTGTTAAGTATTTCTATCAGAATGAGAACGCTAAGTCTATTACTATTAAGGCTCAGTTCGTTCCAAAGGTACTGCATCTTGTCCTGATTAACGACCTATTCTCTGGTTCTACCGCTGATGTAGCGGCTTCTACTTCTAAGTATGGTCGTCTAATTACTGATATTCCTCAGTTCCAACTCGATGGTAAAATTTTCAAGTATTGCGCTTGAAAATAACGCCACCTATATCAGGTGACTGGTATAGGCTCTGTGTTAAATGCTTTGAATCCCTAAAGCCTACAAAACTCAAACAGTAATTGGAAACGATAAGCTGTGTAGTTACGAAAGTAGAAAAAATTTGTAGGATATTCATAAGGTTAAATCCTAAGTGAATGTAAATGGGTCTTTAGCAGAGAAAGCCCTAAGTACATATTGACTATTGTAACAATATATAGTATAATATGTATATGGGAAACTCCCAACGACTACTTCCTTGTGGGAAGGTAAGCCCAAGTGGGCTGAAAAATACAGCACTTAATTATTCAAAAAATATAAATAAAAAGAAGGTGATTATGATATTTGATGAAAATCAGCTTGTGGAAGTACGATGGAACTCTAATAACGTCAAGCATTTTACCGCTTTAGGATATGAATTTACTAAACGCGGAGATACTTTTCAAGTTTTTGCAAAAGAGTTGCAAAATAGTAGCAGTTCTAAAGTAAAGTGTATTTGTGATTATTGCGGACAAGAATTTATTACGAATTATGCTTTTTATAGAAAAAGTGCTAAACGTGGCAAATTAAGTTGCAAAAATTGCAAAAATAAGAAAATTGAAGATACCTTTATGCAAAAATATAACGTAAAGTCTGTTGGCGCTTCTGCGATTTGTCAAGAACGCGCAAAAGATACTATTGAACGGCTTTATGGAAGTAGATATGCTATGCAAACCGAACAAGGACAAAAACATTTCAAAGAAACTATGAAAGAGCGCTATGGACATGAGAATCCTACATATTGTCCTGAATTAGTTGAAAAAGCACGACAATCCATGTATGAAAATGGTACAGTCCCTTCTTCTAAACCAGAGCGTGAAATGGTTGAAATGTTAAAAGAATTGTACGGTGAGCAAAATTGCGTACCTAACTTTCCAGTAGGAAATACTAATCTTGATTGTTTGCTAATAGTTGGCGATATTAAGATTGACGTTGAATATGACGGAATTTATTGGCATAAAGATAGAAAAGATTACGACCGCAAAAGAAATCATTGGCTTATAGGTCAAGGCTATAAAGTAATCAGAATTTTAGGCAACAATAGAAATACATTGCCTACACTTGAAAGACTTAAAGAAGAAGTAGATTATGTGCTGGATAATCACTCTTTAGGTTATATTGATATGAATAATTAAGTTGAACATATAGTCTGCTCTCATGTGAAAGCATGAGCAGTTCATAAAAGAACGGCATAGAATTAACGACTCTATGTGAACATTAGGTGCACAAAATTTGGCATGGGCGGCTGCTTCTGCGGCAACCGTTTCTCTGTCTGGTAAGGCGCTGGCATACGCTGATACCGAGACTTGTGAAGTAGACCCGGTATACGGCACTATGACTCAGGAAATTTTTGGTTCTAAGTGGCAAGATGACGTTGTAGCACTCGCTTGCGAGAACGCTGACCTTGATGTTGCTACTTCTGGTACTGAAACTCTAATTGTTCGTGCGGTATTTGGTGGCGCTATTGCTTCTCAGCGTAAGGATAACTCCAACTTTACCTTTGCTATTGTAGATGCCCCCGCTTCTACTGCAACTGGTACTACTGTTGGTGCTAATACTGGTATTGTAACTGCTGGTACTACTGTTGGCACTGCTGTAATTTCTATTACACTTACCAATTATCCGAACGTACCACCCGCATACGCTACCGTAACTGTTGGTTAATCTGAATAGGGAGGAAGGTTATTCCTTTCTCCCTATTTTTTTATAACAGGGGGTAACATTATGTGTGAATATACTAACGGTAATTTGTGCAAAGTTACCAATTCTGTTTGTCCTTATATGATGTACTGCGAAAAAATTCAAGGATATAAGCCGTCAAGATATATGCCTGACGATTGTCCGCAAAAGATAAAAGCCAAAATTCCTGCTGGCTATCGCAGAGTTATTCAAGAACGAAAAGGCAAACTTTATATTGAAATTGGAGAACAAGCAGTTATTGTTCCAAATCCTTTTGACCACGTTCCACTTTATGTCAAAGCGACAAAATTGAAGAATGGAACATGGCGATTAAAGGAATGATGGGAGGGTTGCTAAATGGCAGATGACATCGGTATCTTATACCATAAGGTGAACGACCTGTCTGAACGAGTGACAGAATTAGAAAGCACCCGACCGTTTATGCAGGAAATGATAGAGAGAGAAATTAAAGTAAGTGAAAAATTAGATGCTACTCTTGACGCTGTTCAGTTGTCTATGGTGCAAATGAATGTAAAGATGGACGAACAATCAAAGGCGATTGAAATGTTGCAGAAAAATTCTGCGGAGTCTAATAAAAAATTAAACAATCGACTTGACGACCTTGAAGAAAGAGGACAATTTGATTTCTTAACTTATATTAAAACAAATTTGCCAACAATTATTCTTACTGGTATAGTTGTTGGTGCTTATGTTGCAAAACATTTTAATCTCTTGTAATGAAAGAAAGGAACTAAAAGGAAATGGCAACTATTCCAGAAAAAGAAACTACATACCTTGCAAAGTATGATGTTACTGTTAATCGTTATTTGACTTATGCTCAGATTCAGCAAATTGTTGAAGCGACTATGAAATTCCATACTTGGGCTGAACGCCAACAGAATATTGATATGCTGATTCTTATTCATGCTACGGATATGACTGTTGAAGAAATTGAGAAGTATACACATGACGAACTTTTGCAGTGTGGTCTTATTGATGAAGTAATGCTTCACATTGACAATGTTTATAAGATTTATGATGCTCTTGAATATCATGAATCTACTCAGCGTGCGCTTGCTCAAATTCTTGGGGAAATCAACAAGTTTATGGATACACCTGTTGGGAAGAATGTAGTGCAGAAATTTGCACGCAAGGCAATGAACGATGGCGATAACAAGCATTGAAGCCTTAATGGCAATATGCGCTCCTGCAATTCAAAGCGCGTTAAAGTATACAGTGGAAAAGATTAAGGAAAAGAATGAGCAAGTTGTTAATCAGATAGTATACGCTGTTTATTCTCCTCAAATGTATTCTCGTACTTTTGAATTACGAGAAGCATGGAAAGGTGAAGCCAATGCTTCTGGTGCAAACGGTCATGCAACGTTTGAATATGACCCAAGCAAGATTAGTGCTCATTCTAATTTAACTGACGAAGCTGTTCCTTATTTGGCAGAAATTGTATATCAAGGACTGGCGGGTAAGATTTACGGCGAAGGCGCTTGGACACAGGCTCGTGACGCATGGCAAGCCTTATTAGACGCTTGTAGTGAAGATGCTATTAAAGAGTGGTTTTATCAAGGTTGTAGACAGGCAGGATTGCCAATAGAAAGATAAAAATAAGGTATAGTACAGAATTGAGGATAACTATGGTTTATTGTGGTATTGATGCTTCAACCACTGCGGTAGGATGGAGTATATTCAATGGTACTGACCTTATTGATTATGGGTGCTTCAGACCTAATGGTGATGATTGGCGCGACCGCACTCAGCAAATCGCGCCTTTCATTAAGCAACTATTAGAGAAGTATCATGTTGATAAGGTGATATTAGAAGATGTTCCTTTGATGGGTAAACGAGGTAATAAAACCTTGGTTATCCTTGGTGCTGTGCAAGGAATGTTATTAGGAGTAACATCTTCTATGAATATTCCTACCGAGTTTATTTTACCAAGCGCATGGAGAAGTCCGATTGGACTTTTTGATGGTACGAAAGCTGGTACTCGTAGGGATGAAATGAAAAGAAAATCAATAGAAAAAGCAAATGAACGATTCGGTCTTGAACTAAAGTGGGTGTCACCTTGTAGCAAGAAGAACGATGACGATATTGCTGACGCTATTCTGGTAGCATACTCACAGATAAGCAAAGTTCGCTTTGCCAAAAACCCAAAAGTGAAGGAGTGAGTTTATGGCAGATTTTAAGATTTCTATTGATACTGAATTAAAAACTTCGCAAATTGATTCGCAAATTAGCGAAATAAAATCTAAACTTGAAAATGCGGTTAAGGATGTTCCTTTAAGCATTAACTTGAATCAAGTAAATAATCAGATTGATGATTTACAAACACGTTTAAGAACTGCGTTTGACAACATCAATGCAAACGTCAACTTCGGTAACGCTACGCAACAAGCAGAGCAATTAGGGCAAAACTTGAGAACCGCTGGTGATAATTTTAATAGTATCGGTAGTGGCGGTGGTGGTAATAATGCAAATAATCAATTATTGCAATTAACGCAAGGTGCTCAAAACGCTTCTGAGCAAATTCGTGAAACAGCGACCGCAGTTGAAGAATCTACGCTTTCTTATCAAGAGTGGAACGTTGTTCTAAACGCTTGTATTGATACTATTAAAAGTTTTGCGGAGCAGACTTTTGAAATGGACTCTGCTCTTACGAATTTTAAGAAAGTATCTGATTTAAGTGGAGATAGTCTAAACCAATATGTAGATAAATTACAAGACCTTGGTTCTACCGTTGCTCGTACTGGCTAATAATAACCAGAGTGTATAGATGGTAAATATGCACTGAGAAGTGTTCAAAACCCTTGAAAGCCTAAGAGCCTTACTACCACAACATAAGGATGAGATATGCCTAAGTGTGACGGTATGGAAACTCAAAAAACAGTAAGGATGATATATGGTGGAAACGCCTAAGTATTGATATAAATATTGTATAGTGTTGATATAGAAATGTCAATAGTGTAAAGTATTTATATAAAATGGCAGTTTGGGCGCGAAGTCCTGATGAGGGATGTGTCAACAGAGTAAAAGTTCACTTCCCTCCAAAATATATAGGGAAAAGAAGTATTCGGGCTGTAAGAGAAATCTTATAGAATTATCTTGACAACGCTAAATAATATGATATAATAGGCTTATAAAAGGAGTTGAATATCATGGAGATTATTAAGACGTTGGCTGAATGTTTTGCTGTTCAGTGTTTCTTCTGGCTTATTGGTGGTACGGTTAATTATTTCCGTACTGGCAAGTTCTTTATTGTGCATTATAAGGCACAAAGGAACGATGAAAAATCTCAGGAGATTTATTCTAAAAGCTGGTGGGATAAAAGATAACTGTCGGAAATGGTAGAAGGTGCGACTGAGTTCCGCAAGAACTCTTTCAATGATGAAGATTCTGCGAACTTAGCGCAAGTTTCAGCTATGTTTCAAAACGTAGCAGATGAATCACTATCTGCTGGTGATTCCGCTTCATTTATTATCGCACAAATGAAAGCATTCGGCATTGAAGCTGATAATGCCATTCATATCGTGGACGCGGTAAACGCAGTTTCTAACAATTTTGCGGTTTCGTCTGGCGACCTTGCTACAAACCTTGGCAATATGTCTGCCGCACTTGCAGTAGGCAATAATACATTTGAGCAATCTTTGGCAATGCTTACTGGTATTACCGAAGTTACTCGTAATGCGTCTAAGGGTAGCCGTGCGTTGGTTTCTGTGCAGAGCCGTCTTAACCAAGTTGTTGATGAAAGTTCAAGCACAGGTCAAAAATTAACTAATTGGTATAATGACCATAATATTGCGATTTATGACCAAGAAGGCGAATTAAGAAGTCTGTATGAAATCTTGGGTGACGTTTCCAAACAATGGGACGGACTATCTAAGAATGAGCAGTCTTATTTTCTAAACATACAAGCAGGTGCAAATCAGTCTCAGAACCTTGCTTCACTTCTCTCAAACTGGGATTCTGTAGTAAAGGCTCAAGATGTAGCACTTAATTCCGCAGGTTCAGCCGCAAAGGAAAATACGGCATATATGGACAGCCTTGAGTCTAAGGTTGCGGCTCTAAAGGCTTCTTTCCAAGAACTTGCTAACGCTGTAATCACCAAAGAAATGGTATCAGAAGTATTGAATTTGGTCAACGCTTTTACCAAACTTGCTGATACTGGTGTAGGTAGAGCAATTATTAAATTTGCACTATTCTCTACTACCATGAGAGCGGCTTCTGCTATTTTTGGTAATACAGCAAGAGTATTGCTTCAGATGTTCACAGGCATGAGCACTGGACAAAGAACTATTACTGAGTTGATGAACGCTGGCGGTAGAATTGGCTCGATATTCACCAATTTGATGGGTATCTTTAACGATGTCCGTATGTCTGCTTCTGGCATGGCTGGACCGATGACAGCTTCTTCCAGTGCGTTGTCAGGAATGGCTTCGTCTGCGCTTTCGGCTCTTACTTCGCTAAATCCACTTGCGATTGGCATAGGTGCTGTTGTTGCCGCTGGCGCTGGGCTTGCAATAGCTATTAAACATTATGCTAATGAAGAAAAGAATCTTCAGAAGTCAGTAGACGAACATAAAAATTCTGTTAGTGATATTCAAAGTCAAATTGACGAATACAATTCGACCCTTGAATCTAACAAACAACGTCTTGAAGAAATCAATTCCTTAAAGGGTACTTCAAAGTGGAATGGCGAACTTGAAAATGAAGCAAATACGCTTGAACGCCAAAATACTCTTATCGAAAGACAGATTACTCTGCAAGAGCAAAAGCTAAAGGCAGAGCAAGCCGCACTTTGGCAAGAACAATCTAAGTTGTTTGATAAGCAGTATGGCGATAAAATGCGCTATACTACAAAGCAACAAAATCTTCGTGGTGAAGAAGTATCTGTTACTCTTACTGGCGAAAAAGCCTATAAACAAAAATTAACAGATTTACAAACAACTATTCACAAGTTTACACAAACACAAAATCTTGATTATAAAGAAGCCGCTACTGAAGCTGAAAGTTCGATTCTATCAATTATTTCTGAACTTGAGGAATATAAAGAAGCGGCTGTATCTGCTGGCGATACTACTAAAGCTGATTACATTCAATCTTTGATTGATTTGGCTGAAGCCAGTGATTCTGTAAGCGGTGGTACTATTGGTGACGCACTTGACGGCGATTCAAAAGCAATGGAGAACGCCGCCGATAAAGCAGAACAATTACACGACCGTATAGTAAATCTTGCACAAGATTTGGGGACAACTGTTGCTCAACTTGGCATTAAAGCTAAAGACGCTTTTTCTACAGAAGAATGGTTGGAAAAACTTGACCCATCTTCTTTGAATAATCTTGAGCAAATACTAAATCTGATAGGCGACCGTGCGGGTTGGCTTGGCTCACAGCTTAGCAATATGTCAACAGAAGAAACCGTCACTTATCTATCAGAAGTTATGCGCCGATTCACTGGTGCTGTGCAAGACGCTACTGGTGCTTATGACGAATTTGACAAAGCCTTAGAAACAGATTTTGCAAAGCCTTTGCAACAAATGAATGAAATGGCTGACTACATTGAGCAGTCAGATAAACATGGCATTCAGAATATGCAAGCGTATAACAAGGCTTTGGAAGGCGTATACGGTACAACTGATAAGAATATTATTGCACTTCAAGACCAGAAAGCCGCTATGTCGGATTTCCGCACAACTACGGTTGAGACGGCTACTGCTCTTGATAATATGAAAGCCTACTATGATTCAGCGGGTAATTTCTTAGGCGATAAACTTCTTAAAAATATCGAGCAAATTTCCAAGAACAAGGACAAGTTTGGCGACCTTGTTAATTTTGAGAAATTTGATGACGGCACTTTCAAAGTAGCTGTTAAGGACTTTGGCGACCTTGCGGACGCTCTTGGTATAACTCAACCAATGTTGAGTAGCTTTATGGAAGCTCTTGGTGGTTCTGTAGACTTCCAAATGGGCGATACCTTAAATGCCGCTCAAGCCGCTATTCAAGATATTCATGACGCTGTTTCTAATACAGATGCAGGCGGTATTTCAGACCTACTAAATAAACTTGGTAGTGCTGACCCCACGAATATTAAGAACAGAGTGCAAGATTTACAAGCACTTAATGATAAACTTAATGACCTTTCATCCTATACAAATGTACCTTTTGATTTTGACTTTAGTAAATTAGAAGGTCAAGATTTTACTAATGCCGCAAAGCAAGTTGAAGGTTATGCAAATGCGCTTAAAACTTTTACTACGGAGTCTGGTTCTTGGGATTTAAGTGGTACTATCGACAGGGTTAATGACGCACTTAAAGACGCAAGTAAAGGTACTAAAATCGAACTTGATGGGAATAACATTAAGTTTGAGTCGAAAGATGCGGTCAATGAACTAAAAAGCCAAATCGAAGATGCCTTTGGCGGTATGGACTTTGATGATATTGTCAAGACTGATGCGGGTAAGAGTATACTTGCTAACCTTTTTGACGGTATGGAAATCGACAAAGGTGAAGCTGGTGAAGTAGGTCAAGAATTTGCTGACGCAGTAACCGAAGCTATTCAAGACCAATTAAATACTACTCAAATTGCGCTTAATGGCATTGGCGCTGAAGTTAAGGGCGAGTTGGGTTATCAAGTTGACGAAGGCATGAACGCTGTTCAAGAATCTGGTCAACGAACTGCTGATTGGTTCTCTAACAGTTTTGCGCCACAAGTACAGCAAGGTGTTCAGAGTGCTATGTCTGGCGCAGAACAATCTGCACAAAATAGCGCAAGTGTTCTACAAGGCATATTCTCTAACATGAATATTGCTGACCCAATGCAACAAGTTCAGCAAGGTATTCAAAATGTTAATGGCGAAGTTAATAGCTTTAGTGCTGGCAATATGACAAGCCAACTTGGTGAAGCTGGCACTGCCGCCGAGCAAACAGGTAATAAGTCCGAAGAAGCTAAAACCAAGGCTCAACAATTAGGTCAAGTTTCGTTTCAGAACTTTATCAATGGTATGCTAACGGCTGGTGGGTCTGCCAATTATCTACAAACCCAAGCGTCCAGCGCTTATAATACAGCACAGAAACTTAACACTACTGTTACTACTGTGTTTAAGTCTGATACTTCTCAGTGGAAACCACCTGCACTTCCTACAGCGCATAAGGCTGTGGGTCAAATTCCAGCTTATGCCAACGGTAAAATGGATGACCTTTCTGGCACTCAGCCAATGCGTTCTCAATCTTCTAAGATTGCGCTTGTTGGCGAAGAAGGTGCAGAGTTCCGTATTACCGCTGACGGTAGAAAAGAACTTCTTGGTAAAAATGGTGCTGAATTTGTCAAGGTAAATAAGGGCGATACCATTATTCCTGCGAATGTTACTGATATGATTCGCAAAGGTTTGCTCCAAGGATATTCAAATGGCAAATTTGGTGGTAGAACCTCTGTTTCTGGCTCTGGTGTAAGTAATGGCAATCATACTATTCATGTTGGTAAGACTGAAAGTCGATATATTGGTGCGACCAGTAGTAGCACTAAGGCTACTCATGCTAATACTAAGGCGACTAAAGCCAATACTTCTGCTAAGTCTGCTAACGCTTCTGCAAGTTCCAAAGCCGCCGAAGCAACAGACGAACTAACAGACGCACAGAAAAAGCAGAAAGAAGCCTTTGAAGAAGCCAATGATGTAACTGAACACCATATTTTCTTGCGTGAAAAACAAGGCGCTTCTTACGCTGAACTCATTAAGATGAGCAAGGCTTATCAGAAGCAACTTAATCAGCAAGCAAATTGGTGGAGAAGCCAAGGGTTTAATGATGATTCTGAAGAAATTCGTAAAATCCAGAAGGATTGGTGGGGGCTTCAAGATGACATAACTTCCTACCAAGAAAAGGCTTTTGACGAACGCTATCAGAAATCCAAAGATTACATTGACGACCGCAATGACCTTGAAGATTGGGGCGCTGACTCCGAAATTGAAGCATGGCATCGTGTTGAAAAGTGGATGGATGAATGGTATGCTCGTGGCGAGATTAGCTATAAGTATTACCTTGAAAAGCGCAAAGAAGCGACTAAAAAAGCCGCTGAAGCCGAAAAGAAGGCTTGGGAAGAAGCCAAAAAGTCTCAGATTAAAGAACTTGAAGATTGGCAAGATGTTTACGAAGATTTGTTCGACCTTGTTGCAGATAAGGCTCAAGAAGAAATCGACAAACTGAAAGACCAACGTGACACTGTTGAAAAATATTGGGACGATAAAATTGACGCGCTTGAAAAGGCGAATGACGAACTTGATGACCAAATTGAAAAGGAAGAAGCACTTGATGCTTTGGCTCGTGCTCGTTCCACTAAAGTCATGGTTTATCAGAACGGTCGATTCCAGTATATCAACGACATGGACGAAGTTTCTGAAGCTAAGACTAACCTTGAAAAGATTGAGCGTGAACAAACACTCAAGAAAGAAAAGGAAAATCTTGAAAAGCAGAAAGAAGCGGCTCTAAAGGCTATTGATGACCAGATTGACGCATGGGAAAAATACAAAGACGAATGGGGCAAGGTTGTTTCTGATTACGAAAAGAAGCAGAAAGAACTTAATGTTCTACAGAAACTTGGTATTGACCTTGAAGCTGAAAATTGGAAAGAACGACTTGGTAATCTCCAAGATTATGTTAATAAGTATGCCGAAATTATGGGGCAACTTATCAAACTTCAAAAAGAAGAAGAACTGGGTAAAGACCTGCCTTCCTATGACTCTAACAAGGGCACTGTTGGCGCGGGTGCTGGTGCAATTATTGGTACTGGTGCAGGTATTGCCGCTGGCGGTGCTATTGGTGGTGCTGTTGGTGGTGCTATTGGCACAGTCGTTGGTGCTGTAACTGGTGGTCTTGGGCTTAATAAAGGTAGTTCGTCTTCTGGTGGTTCAAGTTCTTCTGGAAAAACTTACCAATCTGTTGGTGGTAAAGCACCTTCTGGCTTAAAAGCTGGTGACAAGGTAGTTACCAATGGCGGTACTTACACTATTACTGGCGTTAATAAGGACGGTTCTTATACTTCTCAGAAAACTTCTAACACTACAAAGTCCAATTATAAGGGTACTTATTCAAAGAAGGCTTCTGGTACTAAATATAATGCGGCAGGTATTTCGCTCGTTGGCGAAGAGGGCGCAGAATTGCGCGTACTTGGTCAAGGCGAAGGTATTGTTCCTCACGATATGACAGCTAATCTGTTTGAATGGGGGCAGACCAGACCGAGCGATATTGTATCCGCTATCACAGGCGCACAAACTGAAAATTCTGGTGTGACGATTTGTATAGAAAACTTCAATCCTTCTCTACCCAATGTTGTGGATGGTGAAGGTTTTGCTAATTATCTCAAGAATAATTTCTGGCGTAATGTTGTACAGTATAAAACGACTATGGGGAGGGCGTGAGCATAATGCTCACCCCTCTTTTATATAGGAGGGCATTATGGACGAAATGAACCAAGAAGCTGTACAAGCTATGCTTGAGGGCTTTAATTTGTTGCTTAAAGAAGCAATTAGTAATACTACGAAAATTTATGATGGCTTTGTCATTGGACAGAATGGAACTAATTGGAATGTAAGATATAATGGACAAGTTCATTCTATCAAACAGTATGGCGACAATCCAGTAAAAGCTGGAAAAATCGTTAAAGTGTTTATTCCCCAAGGCAACGCCAATTTAACATTTTTTATGTAAGGAGGTATGGCAATGGCTTTACCAAGACCAGTGTTAAATACACAGGTTGCGTTTGACGCTACACAGGCTCATACCTTTACGTTTACTGTATATGGGTCTGGTGTTCAAGTTACAGCAAACAAGCTAACCATTAGAAAACAGACAGATAATTCGATTGTTTATCAACAGCAACAAACTACATTTAAGTTTGAACATACACTACCTGCTGGTTCTCTGACTAATGGTAACTATTATAATGCAACTATTATCGTGATTGATGGCAATGGAGTAGAATCAGCAGAATCTATTCCTATTCAATTTTGGTGCTATTCTGCTCCAAGTATTGTAATGACGAATTTTCCTGTTACTGCAATTATTGATAATGCTTCATTCAACTTTGAGTTTAGTTATAACCAAGCAGAAGGAGAAAGATTAAATAGCTATGTAGTTAATTTGTATGATAGTACAAAGACGTTAATTTCTACTTCTGGTACAGTGTATGTAGAAGATGGTGTACCGCCGTATGATGGTAGTTATTTGTTTAACGGCTTTGAGAATACAACCGAATACTTTATTGAAATTGTTGGTCTAACAATCAATGGAACTACAGTAACGACAGGACAAGTACGGTTTAATACACGATATATCAATCCAAGTATTTATTCACAGATAGAACTTGAAAATCATTGCAAAGATGGTTATATTACTGTTACTTCTAATATGATTTTGATTGAGGGTGTAAGTCAGCCCGACCCACCAACATATATAAATAATAAAGAAGTGGATTTACGCCAAAATAACAGTTATGTTGAATGGAATCAAGGTTACAATATTTCCAGCGATTTTACGACAAAATTATGGTTTAGGGGCGCAAATCCAAATTCAACTTTAATTCGCTTTAGCAACACTAATGGTCAAACGGTTGTAGTAGATTACCGAGAAGGGTATAAAAACCAAACCGCTCAAGATAAGCAAGCGTATATGGAAGTATATGTTGAATCTATCAGTGGAATGAAGTATTATATCTTTAGTGATTATCTTGATATTCTGCCAGACAGTTCATATTATTGTTTTTGGCTAAGACGAATTAACAATATTTACCAAACACATTTTGCGATTGTAGAATAAGAAAGGGGTGGATTTATGTTTCAGTTTATAGGACTAAGTGCGTTTGCAGGTCAAGATTGCTTAAATCCAACTCCTGCACAAGTTAATGATATTAAGACAACAAGAGTAACAAATGCTATTTTTGACCAATTCAGTGTAACAAAGAATGTATCTGAGCCATTTAATGTTTCACTTCCAACCGTTTGGGACTATGACACTATTATGGACGCTACATTTGACGGCAACATTGAAGTTGGCAATGTCGAGTTTGCTTTGAATCAGATTACTGAAGTAAAGATTAAGCGCCGTGTTCGTGGTATGTTTGATTGGCTGACGCTAAAATCTGTTCCTATTCACTCTGTATCTGACCTATCTTTTGCTTTTGAAGATAGAACAAATACGCATGGTGTAGAATATGAATACGCTTTTGTTCCAGTGCTGAATAATGCTGAAGGTGATTATATCATTAACAGTATTATGTCTGACCTTGAAGGTGTATTTATTGGTGACGCTGATACTTGCTACCGATTCTTGTATGATGTGCAATATGGCACGAATGCACGCAAGGTAAATGTTGGCACATTCCAACCATTAGGCAGAAAATATCCTATCGTTATTTCTAATGGTTTGTTAAGCTATGATACAGGCTCTATCTCTGGTATTGTGCTTGATGATGAATTTGAAAACACTGGCATTATAGACAGCGCAAAGACCAACGAAAAGAAGCGTAAACTCAAGGATTTTCTTGCAGATAAAAAACCAAAGATTTTACGCGACTGGACTGGCGCTAAGTGGTTGGTAGCTATTACCGATGATATTCAGATTTCTTATGCTGAATCTTCTGGTTTGCGCGTACCTTCTATGACTATTACATGGACGGAGATTGGTAATGCTGATGACCAAAATGATTTGTATTATAATGGCATTATTGACGCGCCATCATAAGGAGGAAGAAATATGCCAGTAACACTTGCACAATTTCAAACTTCTGTTCAATCGGTTCAATCTCGTTTTATTAAGGTTGAATTATTGAATTATCAATTTCAAACCGTAAATGAAATATCAGGAGTTTGTACTTCTGGCAGTATATCTATTGATTCTACCGCTGATGTGCGAAGAACAGCGAGTATTGTTCTTGCGGTAAAAGATACCAGTTTTGAAGTAGCCAGTGGCGCAAGAGTATGGCTTGATAAATATATTCGTTTACTTGTCGGCACGCAATCAATGCGAACTGGCGAGATTGAATATGTAAATTGTGGCATTTATATTATTGACGCTCCAAGCTATGAATATGCGCCAGAAACCAATACAGTATCTTTTAGTTTGCTTGACCTTATGGTAAAATTGACTGGTACGCGAAATGGCTATTTGAAGGGCGTTCCTGTTGTGCTTAAAGCTGGCGAAAACATTCGTCAGACAATTATTGATACATTGGCTTTAGGCGGTTTTACACAATATGTTGTTGAAGAAGCACCATTTCCAAGTGTAATTCCTACAGACCTTGAATTTAGTCAAGGCGCAACTGTATATGATTTGTTGTCAGGACTAAGGGATATATACCCATATTATGAGATATATTTTGATGTAAATGGTACGTTCTTTTATAAGCGTAAGCCAACTGGCGAAAACGACCCAGTTGTTGTTGATGATACTACGTTTATTCCAATCGTTACCAATGAAAAGATTGAAGTTGATTTCCAGAATGTAAAGAATAGTATTGAAGTATGGGGACGAACTCATGACCCAGCGCATTATTCTGATACTGCGGAAGTTACTGACAATACTATTAAGCTAACCATTGAAGATGTAACAGCCTATACCGAAAATGTGGTATACGGTTTTACAATGAAAAATAATAAGGGTTTAACTGCGCCAAAGCTAAAAATCAATGACCTTGCTGTATTGCCGATTAAGAATGATGATGGTACTGACACCAATATCGTTGCCGAAGAAGGCGATGTTTATTTTTGTGTTCAGTATAAAACAACTTATTGGCGATGGCTTGGACATTTGCAAGCATATGGTTTCGCTGAAGATACAAATGAAAAAAGCCCTTATTATGTAAATGGCTCAGTAGGGCGTATTCGATTGCCACTGTATGATGATGATTATGCAAATTGTCTAACAGATGATTTGGCACTACAACGCGCTAAATATGAGTTATGGCTTCACACCAATCTGAATGATACTGTAACATTAAGTTGTGTTCCTGTATATTGGCTTGACGTTAATATGCTTGTTGAATACACATTGAATCGCAATGGCGAAAAGCGTAAGTATCTTATCACTTCAATTCAGCAGGGTCTTGCCCCGACAGATGATATGACTATCACTATGGCAAGATACTATGGTGAAAATGAAGCTGATACTGATTATGAGTTGCTTGAATACATTGAATCCGATGGCGACCAATGGATTGATGTTGGGTTCAACCCAAAGCAAGATACTCGTGTTTATGCCAAGGTTAGCCAATATCCAAACACCAAGGAAGGCGCATTGTTTGGTGCTCGTGATTCTGCGGATGGTACAGTACATTATACATTCCGTACTAATGACAAAAAGTATCGTACAGAATATGCCAATGTTTACGCTGAATTTGCTACAGAAGTAAATTTTGAAGAACCGTTTACAGTGGATAAGGATGATAATGTAACCACTCTGAATATAGACAAAACGGTTACAATCGCATACACTGGTACATTTACTTGCGCCAATAGTTTGTATATTTTTGCTTGCGATACAGGTGGAAAAGCCGACCTAAAGACTAAGGGTGTTAGAATCCATAGTCTTGTTATTTATGATGATGATAGTGCTGTACGCAATCTTATTCCTGCTCGTCATAAAGAGACTGGCGAAATTGGTATGTATGATGGCGTAGAGTTAAAATTTTACAAAAATGCTGGTACTGGCAAATTTATCGCTGGTAAAGCAAAAGGAAATTAAAGGAAAGGAGTGGTTATTTGTCAACACGTTATAACGATTTATCTTTGACTTCGTTTCCTGATTCAGTAGATGTTTTTAAGACATTTTTGAATATTGAAGCAAGAGATGGCACGGCTGTTAAAGGTTATACTGATGCTATGCAAGCTGGCGACCAAGTGTTAGCCAATCAGTATCTTGCACAAATTTCTTCCGCTTCTCAAAAGATTATTCAAGCAACTGACTTGAATAAATTAACAGAAGCTATTCTTGCAATCGAGCGTTTTTATTCCACAGATATTAGCGATGATATTGAACAACGTCAAGTTGCGTGGAAAGCATTGATTGATAATTTTAGCTATATTAGTGAATGGGCTTCTGGCACACCATATAAAAAGAATAATCTTGTTTCATATACAGTTGGAACCAAGACAAATATCTATATTGCCATTGCCGATACTCCTGCTGACATTGCTCCTACAAATGGTAATTATTGGCGAGTAATGACACAGAGAGGTAAGCAAGGCGTATCTGGTGTGGGTCTGGCTTACCGTGCGGAATGGAATGCAAGCGAAGATTATCAAAAAGATAATGCAGTTACTTACGATGGCGCTCTTTGGCAATCTTTAGCGACAAACACTAATATTAAGCCCGGCACAAATGACAGTATTTGGAAGTTGGTTATGCCGTATAGCGTTACTGTATATCCAATTCAAGATACTGAGCCGAGTAATCAGAGCGAAGGTGAACTTTGGTTTGATACCACTGGCAACCCGACCAAATATTACAAACTTGAGCCACTTATCAATCCTGCAAGCGCATCTAATATTACCGCTAGCTTTGAAGCGTATGATGGTCAAGGTAATTTGATTGTAGGCACAGCATAAGGAGGGTTATTATGGCGAATCCTAATAGCCTTTTTTCGTGGCTAAAATATCAGGATATTCAAATTGCTGATATAGCACTACGAACGCAATTTGAATCATATATGAGTGTAGGCAATTATAGTCAAGCATTACGTTTACTTTCCGATAATCAATCACAACTTCAAGGCAAAGCATGGATTGGTGACAGTGTTAATACGCTTGTCAATGGAATTATAACGCTTGAAAGTTTGTACAATGACAATGTAATTAAGTTTTTGTCTGATTTGTCAGAAACTTTACAAAGTCTTGTAGACAATTATCGTAATGTCGGTACATGGATTGTTGGAAATGAATATAAGGAACTGAACTTTGTTACTTATGATAATGAAATGTATATGGCATTGCAAGATGTTCCTGCAAATACGCCTATTACCAATACCAATTATTGGTTATATGTTGGCTTGCGTGGAGAACAAGGTGTAGCTGGTGTAAACGTTCGTCAGCAGTATGACTATTCTTCTGGTAAAGCATACAATATTAACGACCTTGTTGTATATCAAGGGCAGATATATGTCGCGCTAAAAAACAACACTAATGTTCTTCCTACAAATAGTGATACTTGGCTATTGTATGAACGAGTAGTTAAAGCCAATATTTATGTAAGCAATGTCGCGCCAACTGAAGAACTAATCAACGGCAAAATTTGGTTCAAAACGCAGTCCGACCCTTATACACATCTTGCCGATACGCCGATTATTGGCACGTTTATGATGTATCAAAATGGTACTTGGGAAGAAATGTACCCTGATACCATCTTTGATTGGGTAGAAGATAAAGACCAATATAGAGAAGTTGGGTTTGAGTTTCAAGCAACAATTCAAACAAACGAATGGAATAATTTGTCAGTTGATGTTAGTAATAGTCATATTACCATTGATTCTATTGTAAATATAATGCCACAATCTATTATGAGCAACACACAATGGGTAGAGTACAATAAACTTGAATCTGTTACCGTTGCCAATGGCAAAATTACAATCATGGCTAACTCGCAAATTACACAAAGTTTGCCGATAAAAATTGTAGTAAGATAAGGAGGGAGTAAGTTGATAGAATTTCGTCTTTCTGCAAAACAAAATAATACCTATCTTGACTTGTTCCCTCGCACAACTGTCAATGCTATTACCAATGATGAGCATATTCGGGGAACGCAAGTTCTTGAAGTAGACGTACCTGCTACAGCCGAAACAATTCAGACGATTGTTATTCAGACAAATAATCGTATTGTAGATGCGCCATTTGAAGTTCATTATGTTAGTGGTGATAAGAATAGCTACAATACTATTAGTCAAATAGAAGTTAGCGAAAACACGCTTACTATTTATCGTATTCATAATAAGCCAGAAGCCAACGTCAAAATCGCCTTGGTATTCTATACTATGGGGGTAGGTTGATATGGCAAATAAAGGTTTTACTATGAAGGTAAAGACAGCAAATGGGTATGTTAGTCTATATCCGCAAACGCTGTTAGAGAAGATTGACGGTTTGAATATTGGCTCTGTATATAAGCAGATTGTTACTTTGTCAGCTAATAATTGGCAAGATTTACAACAAACTGTTGATGTTGCAGATATTCTTGAATCAGATACACCTATGGTTAACAAGATTCTTGAAGGAACGACAGAACAAATGCGACTTCAAGAAAATGCGTTTAATACACTTGACCCTATTGTGGGGGTTTATTCTTTTGATGGGAAAGTAAGATTTACTTGCAAGACATTACCGCAAGTAGATTTTAAGGTACAAATATATTGGACTCGATAAAGAAAGGAGTGTGAAAAATGCCAGATTATATTAAAGCCCCTGACGGTGCGTATCTATTCAGAGCCAGTGAAGTCGAAATTATCAAGGATGAGTTGGGTAGACCTATTGTAACATTTAAGTCTGCTGGCACAACTGCTGTTAAATCAGTAAATGGCAAAACAGGTGATGTTCAGATTTCTTGTGAAGATGTTCATGCTTTGCCAGATACTACTCAGTATGTAACGCCAGATAATCTCAAGATTCTTGAAGATACTGTTCAAGCCTTGAATAGCGAAGTCGGAGATTGCGAAAAGAAATTAGACGGCTTCAATATTCGCGTGACTGATGTTGAAGGTGCTATTGCTTCTAAGCTAACGTTGACTGGTGGCACAATGTTGGGTAATATTGACATGAATGAACACGCTTTGATTAACGCACAAAAAATTCATGTTGATGGTACTACGCCTGTGTTCATTGGTTCAGTTATTGAAAAAACTGACAAGGGTGTAAGACTAACCAGCACTACAGAAGGCGAAGCCGCATTTGTTAAGCCAAATACTCAGAACACTTATGTTCCTGTGTTTGGTGGTGCTCCAACAAATGCAAGCCACTTAACAACTAAAACATACGTTGATAACGAAATTAGCAACATGGAATCCAAGATGGACGGACTTGTGCCATCTTTTACCACTGATATGGAAGGCTATGTCCTCACTATTAAAAATGGTGTACCGACTTGGGTTCAACCATCTTAATTAAAGGAGAGATTTCATGCCGAAGAAACCTATAATGGCTCCTGATGGTGGCTATCTGCTCGATGGCGATGATTTTGTTATCACTAAAGACGAGTTGGGTAGACCAGTTATCAGTGTAGTAGGTGGGGCTACGGGAGAAGTCAAAAAAATTGTGGAAGAACACAATGACGACCCGAACGCCCACGAAAAGATTGACCTCGATGGTGGCGAGTTGTAATTCCACCAAAAGTATGCAAAATATGAGGATAACCTCATATAAATAAAAAATATATTTTTTATAAAAGGAGATTTTTTATTATGGCTATTATTCAAATCAAGAGAACTTCTGAACTTGCCAAGATTACTGCCGCACAGCTAAAGGCTGGCGAACTTGCCGTTGTGCTGGGCGCTGGCGCAGACGCGGGTAAGCTGTATGTTGGTGTTGATGGCGTAGCTGGCACTGCTATTCCTGTAAAGGCTTCTGGTGCTGATATTGCTAACAAGCTGGCAAACGCTCAGAACTTCTCTATTGAAGGTGACGTAACTGCTACTCCCGTTGCATTTGATGGTACTGGTGCTGTTGCGCTACAGGCTGTTATTGCTAACAAGGCTGTAACCAAGGCAAAGCTGGCTGACGAAGTTGTTGCTTCTCTTGACAAGGCTGATTCCGCTGTACAAGAAGTTGTTACTGGTAAGACCAATGGTACTATCAGCGTTGACGGCACTGACGTAGCAGTATTTGGTCTTGGTGATGCGGCATACAAGACTGCTAAGTATTTCGAAGATGACGCTCAAGGTAAGGCTGACGCTGTTAAAGATGCAGTAGTTAATACTATTACTGCTGGCAACGGTGTTGCTGTAACTGGCACTGCTACTGATAAGACCGTTGCAGTTGTTGTTGACCCGACCTCTGACGAGCATCTAACCGTTGGTGCTGATGGTCTAAAGCTGACCCTACCTGCCGCTGACGAGTATACCGTTGTTAAGGATGCTGACGCAGGTGAGTTTTCTGCTGTTTACCACCTGACCAAGAATGGTGCTAACGTTGGCGCGGCAATTAACATTCCTAAGGATTTGTTCGTTAAGTCTGGTGAAGTTGTTGTAAATCCAGAAAGTCAACCTGCTGGCACTTACATTAAGCTGACCCTACAGAACCAAGAAGCACCTCTCTACATCAATGTTGCTACTCTAATTGACGCTTACACTGGTGTTGATGGCGATGAGATTACCGTTGCTGTATCTGAGGATAACAAGATTTCCGCAGTTATCAAGGATGGTACTATTGCTCTTGGTAAGCTGGCTCAAGGCGTACAAGATTCTATTGGCAAAGCTGATACTGCGCTACAGAAGGCTGACATTGCAGAAGGTGCTACCAACGGCACTATCGCTGTAAAGGGTACTGACATTGCTGTACACGGTCTAAAGGACGCGGCTTATTCTACTGTTGCTGACCTAAACAAGCACGCTGATGACGCTGTTGACACTCTAAAGGGTACTGAAGCTGACGCTACTACCGCTATTACTGTTTACGGCGCTCGTGCTCTGGCACAAAAGGGCGTAGATGACGCCGCTTCTGCAAAGGCTGAAGCTGACAAGAAGGTTGCTTCTGTAACTGCTGAAGATAAGTCTATCGTTGTTGGCGGTACTGCTACTGCTCCTACCGTTAAGGTTGGCGTATCTACCACTCCGGGCAACGCCTTGACTCTGGACGCTAATGGTCTATTCGTAGCTACTCCTTCTTCTATGGTTGCTGGCAACGGTATTACCATTGAGGACAACACCGTATCTGCAAAGGTAGTTGCCGCTAACGGTCTATCTGTTGACGCTTCTGGTATCAAGATGGCTCTTGGCTCTGCTATCACTGCTGGTGCTGTTAAGGGTTCTTCTGAGATTGCTATTGGTGCTGACGGTGCTATGACCGTAGATGTAATCGATGCAGGTTCTCTCGACTAATTTATACAAACATTGCTTGACAAACAAATACTTTTGTGGTATAATAAGCTATAAGGTTTAACAAGGTTGCAAACTTGTTATTTAAGGAGAGCGTATTTGCCTTGCGCTCTCCTACCTTAAAATATTTCTTAGGCAAGGAGATATAATATGCGTGCGTTAAAGTATGATATGACTGGATGGAAAATGTGGGAGCATGGCGTTCCTGACAGTAAAATTGAAGTAATTAGTAAAGGCAGTTCAACAAATTTATGGGTATGTAAATGCCATTTATGTGGTACTATTAAAGAAATAAATGGGTATCATTTAAGAAAAGGAATGGTAAAAACGTGTGGTGAACATCGCATTCATAATACCTATGATTTATCTGGTGAGTATGGAATTTGCTATACGGCGAAAGGTACTCCGTTTTATTTTGACCTTGAAGATTATGATTTAATTAAAGATTATGCTTGGTATGAACGGCTTGGATATGCAGTTTGTAAGCAAGAGTCTGTTTTCTTTAGTATGCAAGATTTGGTTTTTCCTCATTCCGAAGAATTTGTGGTAGACCATATTTATGGAAATCGTAATGACAACCGTAAAGCGTTTTTACGATTGGCAACAAGAACGCAAAACAATCAAAACAAAAGATTGCGTAGTGATAATACTTCGGGCGTTACTGGTGTTAATTATCATAAAAAACGAAACTCTTGGGTTGCTCGTATTCGTGTTAATAAACAAGAAATACGTTTAGGCTATTTTGTTACTTTTGAAAGTGCGGTTCGCGCACGGCTTCAAGCCGAAAAGGAATATTTTGGTGAATTTGCTCCACAAAAAAATTTATTTGAAAAGTATAATATAAATTAACAATTAAGGGAGAGGGGAAATATCCTCTCTCCCTATTTTTTACGAAAAGGAGGTTTGAGTCAGAGATGCGAATAATTCTGAACGGTCGTGACGTATCGTATATCAATAATGACCGTGTTGTCGGCTTTGAAACAGACAACGATGTGAACGAGTTCATTTGCGTTGTAGAAGATTCTATACCTACGCCAGCTTGGGGATATAAACTTGATGTTAAAGCCAAATTGGGTAACAAGACATTCTACAACACGATTAACTTGACCAAAAGTAAAGACGCAGATAATGAGTATAGTGTTTTGCTTGGAGCGAATATGTTGCCGCAAGGTAAATGTTTATGTAATATTCGCCGTATTTCGGGTAAAAAGGTCTATAACTCAGATGTGTTTGAAATGTGGGTTAAGAAGCCTGTGCTTAGTTATTGTGGCGCATATCAGGAAGATGGATTTATCCCCAGTGAGTTCTTTCAAATTGAGCAAAGAATGGACGAAATAAATAATCATCCTCCTGTCCCTGACGCAAGTGGGTACTGGAAAATCTGGAATGCTGATAAAGGCGAATATGAAATTTCAGATATTCCTTCTTCTGGTGGAACAGTATCTTTTATTGCTGGTGACGGTCTTGATATTCAAGATAACAAAATTTCAATTAAAACAGATAAAAAGTCTATTTCCGTCAATGAAGATAACGAGATTTACGTTAATGGCATTGACGGTGATATTTTGTAAGAAAGGAGATTATTCATGACGAAGAAAATTCAACTGCTTCGTGGCAAAGAAGTTAAGCTAAAGTCCGCTACCAATCCTTCTGGTTACATTCTTTCTGATGCTGAGTTCTTTGTAGATACTACTCAACACAAGGTTATTGTTGGTGACGCTAACGCTACACCAGACGGTCGCTTTGCATTGGCTAATGAGTCTGAAGTAAAGGCGGTGCAAAGCGAAGTTGAGGGTATTGCTCAAGATGTTGGTGATATTCAGCTTGATTATGCTAAAACCGCAAGTGGTAATACCATTACTGCTAATAGTGTGGCTGTTGCTAATGACGAAGGTAAGCTAACTGGCGTTACTGGTACTGCAGGTCAATTTATTGGTTTTGACGCTAATGGTGTACCTACTGCACAATCCGTTAGCACTTCCAGCGCTCTTAACAAGTCTGCAACTGTTACTCTACCAGTGATAAGTGGCACTACTGCTACTGTTGCTGTAAGCGGTATGGTAGCTAATGCAGACCCATTCTTTGTTATTCCTCAATGGGGTACTAATATGACAGATGAAAAGTCTGCGTGGAACAAGATTATTAGTGTTGAATCTCAAGCGGGTTCTCTCAAGTTTACTACAAGTGGTAGCACTGCAACTGCTGTTACTTTTAAGGTCTTTTGGACTGCATAATAATAGGGAAGATAGTTAATTCTATCTTCCCTATTTTTTTCGATTGTTACTTTAGATGGTACAGAGACTATTTTCAATTTCTGACCATGACGCAAAAGGATAAAGACCATACTCATTATCCTTGTTCCACTGCTGACTGAACAGTAAGCCGAATCTGTGAGTGCCTGAAGCCACAATCCATTTGTGAACATTCTCGGCACAATCGTCAATAAGAACGTCACCTTGTACCAATTCTTTGTTCTGTGTGATGACAATATGGTTGTTGAGCCAATCCGTAGATACGTCTAAGTTTCGCTTTAGGCAATCCATCTTTTCGGTAAAGGCTGGATTGAACACATTGGACGCTGTGACAAAGTAAACTTCGTGCTCTCGGTGAAGCCAATCAAAGGCGTTTTTAGCACCGTCAATTAACGATACTTCATTGTGCCAAAATGTGCAATCTTCAAGTTCAGCCCACGGATTGATATTCTTATATACGCTCTCAAACCAATGATAATGCGTTACGTTTTCAAGAGTATATCTTGTACCGTAGCGATTGTTAAGACGCTTGAGTAATGCTTCTTGAGTGTTAAGCATTACGCCGTCTACATCAATTAAGATTCTCATAGAAATGTTATCTCCTTTGAACGTTTACCACGCGAGTTACTGTTTCTTGACTCTAAAAATTCTGCCATGTAACGCTCTTTTTTGTCGCTTGGTAGAATATTGACAATACAATAGGGGCATGACAAACATTCTGGTATTTTCATTGCGGGCGCACTACAAATGTTAAAAAGAGTATCGCCTAAAGACTTTCTTTCTTTGTAGCACTTGCGATATTTTCTCCAACGCTTAACGCTTCTAAACAGATTACGAAGTCGCATCATCATCAACTCCGAACATCTGACCATACCAACCTTCTTCAGTGAAAGCTAATCTATTGTTATTATCAGAAATAATCTTGGGGTCATCTGGGTCAGTCATGTCCCAGTAATCAAATGCTACATTGCAATTAAGACAAGCAATAGCAGTATCTACCTTTGCGTTTACCTTTACGCCACAGCAAGGGCAAATATAAGACTTCTTTTGTGCGGGATTGACTTCTGGGAAAGTAGTGTTGCGAGTATAGTCGCAGATATGCGGGTCTACAATGCCATCGTCAATAAGGGATTGAATGAAGTCGCAGAAAGCAGGGGTTGCTTCGGTATGACCCCAACCAATGCCTTGCGCCTTGTCACAGATAAGGTCACGGGCTTCGCACGCCTTCTTGAACTTCTTATTGTGGGACTTGCCCTTACAGTCAATGATATTATTAACCTTGCAGTACAGATGAATCATCTCGTGCATAAGGGTTTCGGAGGTTTGGTAGATACCATCACCAAGGCGTTCACCAGCAATGCTAATTTCATACTTAATGTCAGTATCATCGTTGACATTAACATAAGTGTCATCCCAGAAACATCCTGCGAGGTTATTGCCGTTCTTCTTTGCGCCTACAATAAGGGTGATGTAGGGTTGGGGGAGAGTGGACTCAAAATAGTGCTCATTAAGGTGTTGGAATAAGGTTTCAAGATTCTTAATTACTTCATAACTTGTCATGATTATTCTCCTTTAGTTGTTTAATCGTTAGAAGTGATAGTTACTGGTGCAATCATTTCTGGCAGGAAGTTGACCTCGTAGTGATACTTGTCAACGTAAGCACCACTTACATCTTCGACAACGTAAATTGTCCAATCATTAAGATATACAAGGTGCTTTTTGTAAATACCCTTTCCAATTTCTACCGTGACTTCAAGTTCGTTGGTATCGTTGTTTGCAATGGCGAAGTTGCCAATCAGTTCAAATACAGGCTTGTCGGTACGAGCGTTAATGACTTCAAGCCTACGAGTTACGTTAAAATTATCGGCTTCTTTTGAAATGTTGTATGCAACGCGGGTACTCTGACGACCACAACCAGAAGCGCATAGAACAGTTACACCAGCTAATGTGCCAGCAATTACACGTTTGATATTCATATAGATTTCCTTTCGTTTAGGGGAACGGTTTATTCTGTTCCCCTATTTTTTCATCGTCATTAGACTCTAACAATCCATCATCAAATCCATTATACCAACCTTTTTCATAGAAGATTTCAGCTTGAGCAATGAATGTGGAAAATAGATTCATAAAAAGTGCTACTGTTTTTCGGTCATCTTCAAGCGTCACACCAAATAGTGATGCTTTCTCTTTTGGAAGGTCGGTATCAACAATTATAATAACAGCGTAACCAGAGTTGTTATAATTGAAATGTAGTGTGGGATAAATCATAGTTCCATGCGCTTACTTGCCTGTACTACCAAGTCCACCATTTCCTCTTGCTGTATCATTCAGATTCTTTACTTCGTTGAAATCAATCTGTTGGTATCTGCGAAGTTCCATCTGTGCAATACGGTTGCCCTTGGCAATGGTAAAGTCTGTGCCAGAAGTATTGAGAAGAATTACCTTAATCTCTCCGCGATAATCTTCGTCAATTTCACCACCTACAGTAATAATTCCCTTGCTTGCAAGACCAGAACGAGAACGAATCTTGAGCATGAAACCTTCTGGCGGTTCACAAGCAATACCAGTACCAATAACTGCGGTAGTGCCAGCGGGAACAATCTTATCTTCAACAGCGTAAAGGTCACATAGACCAGCCTTTGCGCTACCATACTTGGGGATAATAGCGTCCTCGTTCATCTTCTTAATCTTTACCTTAACCTTTGCCTTGGTAAACATCTCAAAGGTCTGCGCTGAAAGCATCTGTACGAATTGGGGAAGGTCTACTTGCATAGACTGACCGATTGGTGGTTCACCGCCCATTAGCTTGGGGTCGAAGTTTGGAGTTGTTTGATTAGGTAGAATAATTGACATAATGATTCCTCCTTAAATTTAGATATATAAAAGAATAAGTGTGTACTAATTGTCTTTCCTTAGTACACACTTATTGTATCACGTTATTTACTTATTGTCAATGGTTACTTCGTAAAAATCTTTCAAATAAGGGATTTTTTCAAGCATGGTGGAAACGAATACGCGCCACTCTGGAAGTCGATGATTTGCTCTTTGCTTACACATATTAAGTAGAGTTTCAAGGGAGCAATCGTATGTTGCCCGAATCATAAAGCCTTGTGGGAGCATATTGCGAATCTCTTGGAAGATAACTGGGTCTTTGGTGTCCAGATAGATTTCACGCAGACGGTTCAATTCTTTAATCGTGCTATGCCACCATTCAGCGTGAACAGGGTCTTGATAAGTCATTGCTTCAACATTGAAGTCAAGCATATAAAATTCTTCAGATACACCCTTGTGCATAAAAGAACAAGAATTACGAGCAGTGGCTACCTTGTATGTGTCAAATTCAGCCCATACATACGCGGGCATGATAATATCCATCTGAACGTGGATAAAGCGTAGGAACTTACGGTGCTCTGTGCCAGCCTTTACAAGACGCTTTGCAAGGTTAAGGTCAGCTTCGCCAAGAGAGAATGTACCGTCTGGGTAAAAGAAGCTGTCTGACTTAGCCCATGAGTTCAGAGGATTTCGCATACCTCTAAAAGCACCTTCCCAGCCGTAAGTTTGGATGTTGTCAATTTTAATCATTGGGGGATTCCTCCTTATAGGTGTTGTACATAGTTTTCTTTATGAATAGTGCTGTGTTCATCATTGTGGCGATTAACCCAAACAGTGCGAACAACAGCAGTACCATCTGCGTTCAAAATGATAGCGGCACAGGTGTCTTTATCAGGTAACTTGTTATTCTGCAAGCGAACAACAACCTTGGTTACGCTACCAAGTTCAAATTCAGCTTCAATTACTTCGCCGTGCAACATAGCTTTATAGCAATTATGAGGAAGGTGAAGTTCAGAAACACGCTTGAAATAGTGTCGTGTAGGGATAATAGTGTATTTCTTTCTCAAGGTGTACTGTACGGCATATTCAACTTCATCACACCAGAATACGTTTTTGTTAAAAGTGCCATTAAGAGAGTAAAGGAAAGTGCTAAAAAGATAACTTTCAAGAGAACGAGATAAACTACTCCAAGTATACTGACCATCTCGAATTTGATGCTTCGTGCCGTTAATTTCAACATACGAGTCGTGAATGTCCACATCAAAAGTAATTTTCATTTTAATCTCTCCTTAAAAAAACAATACTTCTTGTTCATATAGATAGTATATCACAAGAAGTATTGTAAGTCAAGAATTATTTAGTTGTCAGAATTAAAAAGAGTAACGTTACAGTCAACCATAATAACACGGTCACTTTCACCATAAGTGTAAGATACACTATCCACACGAGCAGTTTCACAAGTGTTGGGTGAAGTGTAGATATATTCGCCTACACGCGGAGTAGGTGAACCGAGTGGCATTTCCCACTGTGCGTATACATAGTCGCTATATTGACCTGATTCTGCGTCAAGGTCAAATAGTCTGATTAGTGTGTTCATTAAGTTCCCTCCATTAGAATAGGTTCTTTTTGATTGATAGACATACGAGAAAGGATGACACGTTGGTTGCTTGAGCCACGCCATTTAAGCGTAAGGTCACGCAGAGAATCAACATATTGTCCATCTACTACTACGTCACATAATGATATTAGGTTTTGGCGATAGATTCTCATGTCAGACTCATCATTCCATATATCTTCCCACTTGAAGCCAGTCCATAGCCATACTGTTTTGCCAAAGCTACGAACGGTTAAAGCAAGTTGATTCATAATATGAAAGCCTGTGTTGTCTTGACATAGTGGGTCGCCACCTGTGAATGTAATACCACTGCACCAAGGTTGACGAAGCGTGTCACAAACGAAATTAAATTGTTCTTCGCCAAATTCGTCACCATTGTGGCTATCCCATGTTTCTGGGTTAAAACAGTTTTGACAATGATGATTACAACCAGATACCCAAACTACGCAACGTAAACCGCTACCGTTATTCATGTTACAAGAGTCAATTTTAATATAGTTCATACTGACACCTCACATTGATTTGCGGTCTTTGAACTCTGCGAGTTTGTGGTCTGCATACATGGTTCTGCCTTTGATTTTAGAATATCCTAAATATCCGTTCATTCTCTCAATACGAGTGATGTTTTTACTACCGCATTTAGGACATTCGTCCTTATCAATGAAAGAAGCGCCACAATCTTCACAATAATCAAGCTGTAGATTTACACCTTCGTAGAAGCCCATATCCATTGCTCTGCGGATAAGAGTTTTCATTGCTTCAATATTGTAGTCTGTAGTATAGCGACAATATTGAATATTACCACCATTACATAGATGGAACATTGGGTATTCAATATCTTGCTTTTGAATGGGCGAAATATCTTCCCATACGCCACAGTGGAATGAATTAGAAGTATAAGGACGGTCAGAAACACCCTTGATAATGCCGTATTTCTTGCGGAACTGCTCAATTTGCAGACCGCAGAGCGATTCAGCAGGAGTTCCGTAAAGAGCGTATAGGATGTTATCAATTTTCTTATACTTTTCAGCATAATCATTGATAAACTTTAGCACTTCAATGGCAAATGTGTTATCTTCAGCAATGGTTTTACCGTTATACAGTACACTGGTTTCATTAAGTGCAGTAATACCAAAACTCATTGTCATAGGACGAAGGAAATCTTCGCCAATTTCTTCTTCTGGGTCAAAGTGTCCGTTAAGGAAACCGCCTTGACAGAAAGCAAGTGGGTTAGTACCAGCCTTCTTGTGTGATAGATAAGTGAATGTGCGCTTGTGAATAGCGCGGCACATATCAAGATAATAAGTTAGTACATCGTAAAAATCCTTATTTTCTTGCTTTGCTTTGGCAAGAATCATAGGAAAGTGAAGGGAGATAGCACCGAGATTACATCTTCCTTCATATACAGGCTTGTCTTGGTCATCTGCGGGGTACATACCGCCACGTTCATACCAAGGTGAAAGATTTGCTCGACACAAGGGACTTACGTCCCTTAGACTATATTATAACTGTTTGGTCAATTCTTCGCGCTTCCATAACAAGAATTGCACTTGCTATGTACTCTATTCGGTTACTTTCTGATACAACCCAAATTACATATCAGATACCCTTTCGATAGTCGTTGGACTATATATTGTTTGTTATAATTTTATTTGAAATCTCCATCCTCTATGAGTTTTACATTTCCCAGAAAGGCAATCGGATATTGTTGACTGTCTCAAACCGTGTTCTTTTGCAAATTTGCTCTGATTAAAAAATTTAAATATTTCCCCATTTGGAGAAAATCCAATAATACATTTCTGCTGATTAGGTTTGTATTGATTATTCACTTCTTTTGAGACAAAACAGCATTTTTCAACACAATATTCTTTTGAGTTTCCGTAAATGTCTTTATCAAACGATAGTTGCCCGTTTAATAATTTTTCTTTATCGAACCCTTTTATTTTTGGCACATCCAATAAGAAACGTTCAAAATCATGCCACTCCTCACACACTACAACACCTTTTGCACCGTATTTCTTATATGATTCACAATTTGGGTTCTCGCATCTTCTAATCATATTGTACCATATCATATATACTTTTCTTCTGTATTCATTAAACATACTCACACCTCCTTACTTTTAGTTGTATAACATAACAAACAAATATTTTAGCACAGGATTATTCTTTTCAGACCTTCCCTGTTAGCAGAGATATTAACAAACCATTTCCTGTTTGAACTTACGTTATCTCCACACCATATATTTATATGTTCACGAAGTTTTACATGGGCTATCGTGTCATTTCAACCCATTCGGCTAATAGTTACACCATACTTTTTATAAATTTCTGGCGCATATCCATCGCCTGTACACGAGATAAAATCAGGGTACATACATTTGCTACTGCAATCAATCGCTTCATCAAACAGCCATTCCAGTTCTTTACCTTCGCCGTGGAGTTCTTTATCATAAAGGAAACTTAGTTTAGGAAATAGTACAGGATGCTTGAAACCTTTCTTACCTTGTCCTTCTTTGCGTACTCTTAGGCAAACAGAAGATAGCATAGATTCCATACGGTCAGTGCCAAGACCAAAAGAAACAGCAGTAAACGGATAATCGCCACGGCTTGAAGCTACAGAATTAAACTTCATTTCCCATGCTTGAAAACCTTGCTCTGCTTCACGAGTAACTTTATTAAAAGCATAGGTATCTGCCGCTTGTTCAAATGCCTGACTGCTTGTATTACCTTGCCAATTATCTACGATTGCGAAATAATCTTGGTAATATTTCTCATAACTCTTTTGAGCATAAGGAGCAAGTAGCTTATCAATCTCGCTGATTGTATAGCCACCATACTGAGCCGCCGCCATATTCATTGCAACATCAGCTACAAGGTCGAAAGCTACATCAAGGCTATGCGGTTCTTCATAATCGAGATTACCCATAGTAAAACCACCAGTAAGAATTGACTTCATATCAGCAAGGCAACAGTTTACACTATCAAGTCTTGAGCCACGGTCGTGAATATAGATATAGCCTTCAGACATTGCTTGTTCTTCTTCGATAGTAAGGAAGAATTTCTTGTAAAGTTCACTGTTTAATTCATTGTACACAATAGCCTTTTGTGTGGTTACAAGAGCACTATCGGCATTAGCATTGCTTCTATCTCCGATAAAAGATAGAGACAGCTTCTTGCTATATACCTTATCCAACATTGAAGCAAAGGCGCTCTTATTGTCACGATATTCACGATAAGATTTTGCTACCGCTGAATTAACTGAATCAAGAGCAACTTCCACCATATTGTGAATAGTATTGACAGGAACAGGAGTTTCATTGTACTGTAACTTGCCACGAACGGTTGATACAACCTTATCTTCGTCATTCTTAGATAAAGGCATACATACACGTTCTGCGCTTTTTTGGATAGCTTTGCGAATCTTGTTTCCGTCAAAATTTACGATAGCCCCGTTCTTTTTAAGGACTTTAATCATAAATTATCACACTCCCTTGTATATAAATTTTTATAACCTACAATATCTTGTAGAATACCATAGTAACATAAAAATGTTACTATGGTATGAACAAATTGTAAATAAATTATGAACAATTATTACGATGTTCTGCACTTTGCTTCACGTTCGATTTGCGCAATCTTCGGCAACAGAACTTCAAATAGAATATTAAGTTCTTCAGCATAACTGAAATTACTACCACGAGCAGGTGGCGCATCTATAATATCACGATAAGTCTGAATCAGCCAATGGTATAATAGTTTATCTCGTTCATAGAAGAATTGCGTATTAAAATAGTTATTTACATCTTCAAAAGTATCAAAAGTGATAAGAAAACTTCTTTTTCCAAATTCATCAAAACTTTTTTCATCACCAAAATTGACTTCATCAAAGTTTACAAATCCTCTGGTTGTACGGTCATCAATATACATTACTTTAAATCCTCATCAAAACCAATAGCCATTACTTCTTCAGCCCTGACAAAGACATGATTACTGTTGCTTCTTTCGATAACCCAATAATCTCCATCATGTGGTAATCTAAATTCTGCCACATCGTAAAGAAATAATGAACTACCATTCTTCATGATAATTTTAAGTGTCTGTGGCTTATCTATCATTTTCACCTCACTTCACACTAATGCTCTTGTTCTCCACCAGCTTAACACCATGTAGCGGAGTACCGCTCTGTACCATCTTCTTGAGGTCAGTCTTGCTATACTTATAGGTTTCAATCTTAGTGCATAGGTCTTTGTGGAACTTGAGAAATTCTTCTTCGTTGACTTCAGTAGTGGTAGACTTACGGAAAGAAATCTTGCAACGTGCGGTTTCAAACTTGCTACCTTGCAGGTCATCGGACAGCATAACCTTTAGACGATTGATAAGATTTTCCTTGACCTTTCTACGCTTTGCAAGGTTGACTTCTTCCTTCTTGATAGCGTCACACTCGGCTTCAACAGACTTAATGTAGCAAGCGATATTCTCAATCTTTTCGTCATGTGCTACTTGAAGCTGGTCAAGTAGCGACATATCGGTAAGGATTTCGCCAGTTTCTTCATCAATCTCGATGTTGTTCATAAAGTCGAGAATTTGAGCGTTAATATCATATAGTGTCATTTTGATTCCTCCATTAAAAATGGTTTATAGTTCTACGTTTTCGATTTCAGCGCGTACTTCAAGGATATGCAGATACTCGTCCATTACGTTAGCTTGATGCTCAAGAAGTTCAATAGGACAAGTCGGCTCAAAGTCAAGTGTGCCAGCTTCATGCTTCACGAGCATACGATGTAGCTTATTGTACTTATCCTTGAGTTCATGATACTCAGCAATCATACGGCTTACATAAGCAGGAGCTTCTTCGGTGGGTTCATTTTCAGTAGACTCGTTCTTGCAATCACAAGAGTTATTACAAGGAACAATCTCAAACCCAAAGTCGCCGTTTCCGTTTTCTGGGTAATCATCTGGCTTGAAGTTATACATAGTGAATTTCGGCATACATACAATAATATTGTTAATCTTACCGCTGTATGGTATGTCACTTGCGTTGAGTCGTTCAATCAGGTCGTCAACATCAATTAGTTTCTTCATCTGTGCTTTCATAGTGTTTTCTCCTTTTACTAATCTTAATACACTTGTGTCCACCATGTCGTGTGCCGTTGATTTTTACTTGCTTTTCAGTTACCTTTTCGATAACGCCTTCTTCAAAGTTGGCTGAAGTCTGAATCTCGCAAATATAAACAACGGTATCTCCGACACGAAGTTCCTTACCAAAGTAATCTCGTGCCATAAAAGTTATACCTTTTCGTATGTTTTTCTCGAAAATGTCTGGCTTGCAGGGGTAGAACTCACCGTTTACACCCTTGATGATGTAGTCACCAACAGATGCCAGCATAGTTCCTTCAAGAGTTAAAACAAGGAACATTTTCTTGTTCTCACTCCACACGACATTCATTCCACAAAACTTGTCGATTTCCGTTTGGTTTTTGCCTGTCCATTGGACAGCTTCGACAACTACGGGCTTCTTACGATATTTCATAATCTTCACTCTCCGAAAATCATAATATATTTAGTCCCGCTCTCAGGGTCATGCTTGCGTAACCAATCCTTAAATTCCTTTTCAGTAGAACAGCGATATAGCATATTCTGCATTTCATTTAAGTTCTGACGAATGATTTCAAGGTCTTTACGAACGCCGTTGATTGACTCGATAACATCTTGCCGTACTTCTTTACTAATCATTGTAGTTCTCCTTTCTAATACCAACACCAGCAAATCTTAGAATATCACACAAATCGTTGTTGAAATTGCCTACATAATCGCCATTTTCATCATAAAGACTGTATGCAATATAAGGCTTTGCTGTAATACCAGTAGCATCACGCAGTTTGGTGAGAAACTCTTCGTCAACACCATCATATTCAAGATAGTCATTTAATTCATTGAATTGCTTTTGAGAGATTGTTCTCATTCTAATTCCTCCTGCAAGTCCATGTTCACTGTTTCAGTACCACAAGCGTTCGGCTGTACCTTATACTCAAAGCCATACTGCTTCTCATACCCTTGCAGTACACCCTCAATAGCTTCATAGCCTGTATCGAACCTATGAACATCATGGTTTGCCTTGTCGATTAACTGTTCTGGGTCAATTTCATCTTCACATTCAACAATGTGATAGTGTTTAGTTAGTTCAACAATTAGATACTTAGCCATTGGTTTCACCTTCATTTGAAAAATTTTGTAAGTCGTTAATAAACACCATAATCTTATTATAGCACTCATTACATACGCAACTGTACACCTTGTCAATAAAACCGCTGTGTTTTTTCGTCATGATGTTCCAACTCATACACATTGTTCTCGCATTCATTTCCTTGCTACATACATCGCAAAATGTTTTAGTCATTTTTATTCTCCTTTAGTAAGTTGATAAAATCAACAATTTTCTCTGTACAATCTTTGCATACTTCTGGACAGACTCTTATCCACGGAGTACGGAGCGTTCTATTTTTGCTGGTAATCGCAACATTGTATGCGCTCATTTGCTCAAGCGCGGATAGTTCCTTTCCGCATATGTCACAGAACGTTTTAGTCATTATGATTCTCCTTCCCATCTAAACAATTTCTCTGTTTTCTTAGGCTGATTATTCTTGTTATAGTCAAGTGTTCTTCTCAATTCCTTTTCCCAGACAACTTCAAAATCGTCTGGCGCTTCTTGCTCGGAAATAAATACAATACATCTCTTAGAAAGTTCACGCATATATTCCCAAAATTCTTCGTGGTTAAAATCACCAGTTGTATAACCAGTGGTTTTAGCATAAGGCGGGTCACAATATACAACCGCTCCATCTGGAATATCAACTTCACGATAATCAAGACAAGTAAAATTGGCATTTTGTACACCTTGCAGGTCACGAAGTAAACTGCGTTCCGCTCGGGCACAATAATTGTCACCTCGTTTATTACTTGCCAATCCACCAAACCATTTACCACCAAACGAACAGCCAAAACCAACAAAACCAGCTAACGCCTTATTCTCGTCTTTGTGCTCTTTGACGTAATAGTATTCTTCTTTAGTGATAATAGAAGGTGGTGTCCAGCCAGATTGCAAGCCTTTCCACATTTCAATTAAATATGGATGTTTGTCATTAAGAATTTTGGTTTCTGCTTTTACTTTCGCTTCAACAGCACAAGAGCCACAGAACAGGCTTACAAATACCTGCCCCCCCCCAAGTTCAGGGTGTGGTTGATAACTTGTGCAATCTGAGTTGAGATACGAGATTTCCCGCCCATGTATTGCATTGTTAATTACCTCCGAAATTTGTTTAGAAATACGAGATTTACCGCCTAAGTAACGCATATAATCATCCTTTCGTGTTGATGATTATATCTTATCTCATTTCAATCGCTTTGTCAATACGTTTTAACTTAAAAAGTTTACTTCTTCTGAATTTCTTCAAAGACAATCTGCTTTGGTAGCATCTTGTGGCACACATACACACTGCTAAAGGGTGGGTTAAGGCTCGGCTTCTGGTCTGCATAGTCCTTGAAGTAAGCAACTCTACGGTTAAGATACATGATTTCAAACTCATTGTTCTTAAACATATCGAACCTTCGCTGAGATTCAAACAAGCCTACGACACCCACCAGCATTGCGAACGGCTTACCAATTTCAAACAGTCGTTCCAATACTTCTGTCTTAACGCTATAAGGTGGATTGCTAATAATCATGTCGCACTGCGGTACTGGTGTTGTGAAAAAGTCCTGACCATTATCAATGTGTGTACAGATTACCTTGTTACCCTGTGCTTTAAGCATTTTAACAAAGTGCGATTCTTCTGTATCAAAAGGACACCATACTGTCAGTTGGGGGGGGCATAAGCCAAGATAGGCTTAACCGCGTAAGGCGGTGTATAGAAGTTGTCATTGCCAGAGCCAGCTACTTTATCCATTTTCATGATGTTCTCTCCTTAGTTAATCTCAATGACCTTTTCTGCGTTCCCAATTATCATATCATTGGAAATGCGTTTAACATAAAAGAAATACTTCTTTACTCCGTCCCTTACTTTGTAGATGATAAAGATATAATCTTCTCCAAGAACAAATGGCTCATCGTCTGTGTATTGAATGGTTTGGCTAACAACTTGTTCGTCAATGATTTCAGCGTGAGCGTCTAACCATGCTGAATCAATTTCTTCTACACAACAAGCGGGATAAGAAAAACTTTCTGTGCCGTTATAATAAGTGATATAGCGGTCAAATGTACCACTAATGTCCTTCTTGGCTTCTACAATATGCCCCCAATCTCCATATCGGCAAGGAATACCAATAATATATTCCATACCATCTACAGTGTCTACAAACTTTTTGATACATTCTTTAGCACTTTTCAGCGCTTCTTCCCAAGGCTTAATATAAACTTTCATAATTAAAAACCTCCTTGATTTGATACTATTGTACCATTCTCAAGGAGGTCTGTCAAGCATTTATTTTAAGTTTTTAGAGAGAATTATAGCCAGAATTTTGTTTGGTTAAATATTGAAGCCCTTCTGATAGCGCTTCAAACATCATCTCTGCGTCCTCAGTTGTCCAATATTCATCACGAATTTTATATTTAACAACACAATCTGCTCCATAATTTTTTAGAGCGTCTTTGAATTGCTTCGCTAATTCTTCGCCATATACCGCTGGTTCTCCCATAATGGTTTTCACGCCATCTTTAGGTACAGAAACATAGTATGTTCCAGATAGATAGTTATTAGGTTCTTGCTGTATATAAAGTCCCATTATATTTGCTTTTATAGCAGTGGTGGCAAACTCTAAATCTTTTTGTTGCTTTTCGTTCATTGCTTAGTCCTCCTTCAGCATATCTTTTAGCCAAGTATCTCGTGTAGTTTCTTCTTGTACTTCTAACGCATCTCTCAACACATCTACATCGCTAATAACAATTAACTTATCACGAGAACGTGTCATAGCTACATAGCACAAGTTACGAGATAGCAGACGTTTGTGTGACTGGTCGGCAAGGAAAATTACCGCCTTTGCACTCGACCCTTGACTCTTATGTGTAGAAATACAATAGCCCAGAATCAAGTTTCTAAGGTCAGCACCCTCATATACGCCATAGCCGTTTTCAAATTCGACAACAAGAGCATAACCCTTATCAGTTTCCATAACTTCGCGCACATAACCAATATCACCATTCATTACTTCGATAGGGAAAGAAGGGCTAAAAGAACCTTCATCATTCAGCGCAACAGCGGTCATGCGATAATTGTTCTTGGTGTTTAGTACCTTATCGCCCCACTTAAACTGAATCTTACCACCCTTATTGTTATCTTCGTATTCAACAGGCGTATAGTCTCTATCATTGAAATGCGCTTGGATAGCACGATTGATTGCCACTGAGCCAGCTTCACCCTTGTTAAACGGCGAAAGAATCATAATATCGTCCTTAGTATATCCTTCATCGAGCAAATGCTGATATTCTGTCATCACTTGCTTAATAGGATTTGAAATCGGCTCAAATTCATAATCGTCATACTTTTCTGCTATATGGTCAATATTACCGTTACGAGTATCAGTTGCAATCGTGATTAGACCGCTTGTAGAATAGCGGAAAATCTTGTTTAGACTTGCTACTGGTACAATTCCACTATTGATAACATCAACGATAAAATTGCCACATTGAATAGATGCTAACTGTGCAGGGTCACATACAAATACAAGTTTGCATTTATAGCCGACCTTCTTGAGAAGTTGTGCCATAAGGTGTACGCTTACCATTGAACTCTCGTCTACAATAACGACACCACGATACTGCATACACTGTCCTTCTTGTTCATCCATGCTATGCTGTGCGAGAAAACGATGAATAGTAGAAGCCTTACGCCCAGTGCTGTTAGCCAATACCTTACTTGCAATACCAGTAGGTGCTAATAGCATATAGTCTACGCACATATCTTCTAACATACGAACAAGCGCTTTGGTAGACGCTGACTTACCCGAACCACTATAACCACGAAGGACACAAATATTCTGCTCCCAAGTATTATAAAGCACTTGCATCTGCTCATCGGTACACTTAAAGCCGTCAACTTCTCTGAACTTTTCAAAGTCTGGCTTGCTCATAGTGTATTCTGTTTCAAAGATATTACCTTGTAGTAGTCTATCCTTAATATGTTTTGCAATCGTTTCTTCAGCTTCATAAGTATCAATCAATGCCGAATAACCAGTAGTTTCATCATAATGAATAAAACGGCAACCGTTTACTACTTCTGGAATGTACTCTTTGCACTCTGGAATCATTTCTTCTGCCATATAGCCGAGAACTTCTGCTTCAATGCGAGTATCGCCTTCAAGTTCGTTCTCATGGAGAATATTAACACAACCATACTCACAGCGCAATTTGCTGTTTTTTAGGTCAGGATAGCGCTTCAACACCTCTCTATCGCTCTTAGCAAACGACCAGTTAATAACATCGTGATAAATACGGTAAGGATTTTCTTCAAAGTCTTGCTGAAGCAGTTCTGGACTTGCGTATTTGTCTGAAAGTTTCTGTACATCTTTGTCTTGTGTGATACCCAATTCAGCGCAAACGGGGAAGAAAAGGATGGATTCAAGGTTCTTCTTAATTTTATCAATATACATTTCAACGCGAACCTTGCCTACGTTATAAATGTTATGATAATCAATATTTTCTTCTTCACCACGAAGTACCATTTGAACAAAATGAGGATATGCTTCATGCACACGTTCAGCTTGAATATACTCCATCATCGTGCTCAGAATAGATATTTCTTTTTCTTCTTCAACTACAATTTCGTCTTTCTCCATTTTTAGACCCGGATAGCCGACAAGAATATAGCTTGCTGGACGTTTGGCGTTCTGATTAGGGCGAATAGTAATTTCAACTTCATCGCCTTCCTTAAAGCCAAACAGATTGCTACCAGAGATAGAGAAGCCACCCCACTTATCAAGTTCCATATTATAGTTTCCAATGGGTTTACAGCCCAAAATACGGAACTCGTCAAGATAATTGACGAATACTTGCTTTCTAATTTTGCATTTAACGTCTAATGCCATAAGTAAGACCTCCGTTCTTGCGATTATTGTACCACAGAACGAAGGTCTTGTCAAGCATTTTATTTAATTTTATTCTTCGTCTCGTCTAAATTGTTCAATCCAGTCGATGTAATTCTTCCAACCACACCGAGGGCAATAAGCTACACGATAGCCTATAAGAGAGAACCAGTTATCTTTAACTTTCCAATCAATCGTATCTTCATCGACTTCAAAGTTTTTATGACAACATTCGCAGTTTACCTTTAGAATAGCCATAATTACACCTCTTGGTCTACAATTTCGATAATCTCTTGCAAAGCGTCTAAAGCAGTTTGAGATTGTCGTACTCTCCCCAGTCCAGAAATGCGCTGAACAATTTCCTTAATGTCCATAAGAGCACGCTGAGCCGATTCAAGGTTTGCTTCATAAGATTCAAGTTCATACTTGGTAGCGTCTAAATCGTCTTGAACGTTAATAGGTTCTATGCAATTCTTGAGTTCTTTAAGAAAATCGCCACCCATATATTGATGAATATAATAGTAGCAATCTTCAAGGTCTTGAATAATTGCTTGACCACCATTCTTAATTGGTGTTACTGTCATTGTTTCACCTCCGTTCTCCTGTTAAATATATCCCTTATTCTTCTTTTTAGCTTCGATGTTTGCCATTACTTCTGATAATTCAAAAGCGTCTATGCAACAGTTCCAACTATCTGCACCAAACGAACGTAAAATACAGTTTTGACAACACGGTTGTTCTTCACAGAATGTACTAATAGTTTCAATAGCTTCTAATAATTTTTTATTGCTGATTGCCATTTTCTTCATCTTCCTTAATCGTTACACGAAGTTCAACTACTCGACCGTCTTTGAGTGTCCACTCCCATCCACTTGATGATGCTTTAGAGCAACCAAAACCACCAAGTAGTTCCATTACCATATGGTCACGAACGGCTTGAATTGCTTCTTCAGTAACGTCTGACTTGTTACGCCACAAGGATTTGTTCTTTGGTTCAAGCGTTCCTGCGTAAATACCGAAAGCACCACAGCCAACATGATATTCAGCCATCTTTTTTATCTCCTCTCATCTTCGCGCCGCAGTTGGGGCAGTAAGGCTTGTCATACTCTTGCGAGAAATTCCGACAATGGGTGCATTGCTCTTCATAGTTTCCCGTTTCCAGATTGAACCGTCCCACGCCCCATTCTCCATACACCACTGGCGCAACATCAGAAACATTTTGGCATTCCTCCAAGCACTTCAGAGCCTTACGAATGCCCCCACGCATCGACATACCATGCGTATATGGTTTTTCGAGCATAAGTTCATACGATGCGGCAGGAACAGTCAGTGGAATGCTATCTCTGACTTCCAATAACTTGTTCTTATATTCTTCGTAGTTAATCAATCTCAATATCCGCACCTCCGTCATTTATATCACCATCGTCACAAAAACCATCTTGCTTTTTCATCTGCATATTTACAGAACAAAGTATAGCACCCGATGGATTGATGTATGCGTACTTGCAATCTTTACAGCGCACCACAGGTGTAACATCGGCAGTAGGAATATTATCAAGGAAATCTTGAATATCCTGTCTTGTCTTAAAAGCGCGTCTTGGTAATACTTCTGTTACAGCGTCACATTCAATATCTACATATCGTGCCATGCTTTATTCCTCCTTCGGCTCATAACCATATCTGTAACTTTGTAACTCCATTGTACCATCATCTTCATTGATTGTCAAGATTTTTTGTAACTTGTGAGGGAAGATACTATTCTTGTAAGACTTAACGCGGAATGTATCTTCACTACGATAGCCAGTAAGGACAAGACCTTGACCACGAGTAAACCAGCTTGTGTCCATTACAGTCTTTGTGCCGTCTGCGTGTTGTTCGCTAATTTGTTGTTTGTAAAATGGATAAGAGTGATTATCGAAACGAGCCTGTACTACATTGTTATTAGAATCAAGTACAGTAATAGTTGAATGAGCGTCATTACGCGCTATTACTGTTCCCATAATTCGACTAAGCTGATACTGTCGCCACTCACGCTTGCCGTACTTCTTAGTAACAAACACTGGTTCAGTAGGCAACTTATCAAATGTAGTAACATTGTATCTATCAGCGTCAATGCAAGCCAATTCATGCACATTAGAGTAATAGGACAGTGCTTCAAAACTCCAATGATTAACGTTCATGTTAGGCAACTTATCACGCATACGAGCCTTGATAGATTGTTCGTTATACATCTTTAGGAACTCTGGCTGGTTAATATAAGCCTTTAGTTCTTCGGTGACGTTCTTGAATAGCTTCTCAAGCGACTTATCCACAACAAGCGTTCTGCCTTCCTCATCATACCACCAATCTACATTTTCTTCAAGTTGACTACGACACATTGAATCGAAGAAAACTAATGCTCGTTCGTCAAGCCAATAGATTTTCTTTGACTTGAACTTGGGGTGTGTACCATAGAGGAATTGCTTTGAGCAAACGTATTTTTTGAAGGCAAGTGGCATGGTAAGGGTGTTGGGTAGCTTACAACCAATGCGTTGTAATTCAGCCAAATTAGCAGTGGTAAGCGTTTGTTTGCGAGGTGTAGAAAGAGCGAAGTACGCTTGCATGACGCGCATACGGTCAGGACAGAACTCGTCAAAACAACCAGCCTTAATTAGTTGGATAAACTTAGATGGCGTGATAAGCGTACCTTGGTATGAGTTGCGTGTATAGAAGTCGCGGAAAGAAGTGTAGGGGCGGTTTGCGATAATTTGTTGAGCAATTTCTGCGTTAATGGATGAAATGCCGCCTAAACCGAAAAGAATGGTGTTATTTGCTTCATCAACACCAAAAGACATTTCCGCGTGATTAGCTGGCGGTGGAGCAACGGAAATACCATTTTCTTTAGCCTTATACACAGAGCCAGCAATCTTACCGTAGTCCGTGGTATTAGCCACATTGTTACGTTCATCTTCTACACCAGCTTGAGTAATTACGACAGCGGCGTTCCAATAAATCTTAGGGAACTTGTAGTAAAGATTTAGTTCTTGTAGACATTCAGTGCTGTACTCGTTTGAATGGCTAAAGTCGAAGGCGTAAGATTTGGACATTTCAATTTGCACTTTCCAAAGATAGTCAAGAAAAGCCTTAGTTCTGCCACATTCTGCGCCCTTACGGTACAATCTTTCTTCGGTTTCTGCAAGTGCTTCAGCGTTCTTCTTGGCGACTGCCTTACGCGCCTTGTCCGATTCTTTTAGATTGAAGTTACACACACGCTCGTCCATTAGCACGCTCATCATGGTACTTTGAGCAATCATAAGACCGCAATAGTTGCCGAGCAGTTCTTTAAGGATTTCTTGTTCTTCTTGTGGAATACCGTAATTGGTCATGTCTTGATACCATTCATTGATATTTTTACGATAGCGAACATACATATCCATAGGCTGTTCACCATCAGCAACAGCAAGACGCATTAGACCGTTGGCAAGCGTAAGTTCGGTAAGGTTCTGAGCGCCGATTTTACGCAATGCTTCTTTACCTGCTTTAGAATCATACTGAAATGCAGAAGCCATAGTAGGTAGCAAGTCCCACATTTCTTTTGTTGTCTTATCAAGTTTGTCGTAAGACAAATAATAATTGTAAGTATCTCTGAGCGAACCCTTATCTTCAATTTTACCGTTCTTTAGCAGTAGTTCCATGCACGTTCTAATGGTTTGTAGACAGTCAATGGATAACAGGTCGAACTTGAGGTCGCCCGCATATTCAGCGTCATGCAAGTTAAATTGACTGCATACTGCACCGTTAGAAGATACCATAAAACTGCCTGTTTCTGTAAAGTCATTTTTTGTTAAATTTAGTGCGCCAGCATGAACACCCGAAGAAACAATCATACCTTCAAAAGCAAGCGCAGTTTCAAGTAAATCGTCATATTTCTTTACTTCTGCAATAAATTCTGGTACTGGCGCTCTGCCTTTCTTTTCATTACCATATAAGCAATCTTTAAGAGAATAGATAGAACCACGAACAGTAGGAATTAAAGACTTGATATATCCTACGGTATCAGAAGGAATATTTAGCCCTGTAGCCGCTCGTTCCAACGCTGTTTTTGCCGATAATCTACCCCATGTTACGCATTGGCACGTTCTGCGCCATCCAAAATAATCTTTAAGGGCTTGAATAATACGTTCTTTCTTAAAACTTTGAATATCTATGTCAATATCGAAAATGCTTTCAGAACGAGCAATAGAACAGAAACGCCACCAAGGATAAAATTCTTTTGTTTCTGGGAGTGTGGGGTCAATACCAGTGATGTTCAATAATTTATTGGTAAGATAGCAACCAGCCGAACCACGACCAATGCCAACATAACTATCGCCTTCAGTCCAAATAAGGTCTACTACCTTTTGCACAACGGTAAAGTAATCTGCCATACATTCACCATCAAACGCTTCGCCCAAACCCTTAACTTGTTCCATTTCAATGTTAATCTGAGTAAGGTATTCTTCAATATTAACTGGATGAATATTGTTATATTCGTACAGTCCTTTTTCTACTTGATAATAGTAGTATCGTTCATTAAGCGTACCTTCAGTAGCATAATATTTCACAAAAGGAAATTTATCATAATAGTCCTTATAGTAATGCTTAATTTCAAATTCTGGAATCTTAGGCAATGCAGGTACACGAGTAGTCTTTTTAATGGTAATAGGCTGAACCTTATCAGCAATCTGATTAGTCGTGTCAAACAATACGTCAATCATTTCGTCATTAAAGCCACTTATATACATTTGTTCTCTAAGTTCTTGCGGAGTAAACAGATAAGTGGTCTGATAGAACTTCTCAGGCTCACGAGAATCACCGCCGTCTTTAGACTTTAGGAAAGCTGTGTGAATCTTTCTATCTTCTGGACGCATGAAATGAGAATCAGTAGTAACAATAATAGGAATGTTTAACTGTTCATGCAACTTCCACAATGAATTGTTGACCTTAATCTGTTCTTCGTTATCTTCCCAACAAGGCTGACATTCAAGGTAGAAATTGTCCTTGCCAAACGTTCGCCAATTCCACTGAATAAATTCTTTAGCTTTAGCCGTGTTGCCAGTAAGAATACACTTAGGTAAGAACCCGCCAATACATCCTGTGCTAACCGCCAAATGACCCTTGTCTTTGCCTACGACTTCTTCAAAGTCTGAGTAGAAACTTGGTCTACGCAACTGACCTTTATAAGTATAGCTTCTAAGCCATGCTCTTGCAGATAATTCATACATTTGCTTTAGACCAATCTCATCCAATACAATTACCAGATAATGCCAATAGTATGGACGGTCGTTTTCGCTAAAACGCAAATTATCTTCTTCTTCTGATAGCAAATAAAACTCATTGGCAAAGATATGCTGAAACGGACGCTGTTTGTCCAAAGCGTTGTATGCTTTTTCAAGTTCTACATATCCGCTTACAGTCTGGTGGTCTGAGATAGCATAACCTCTCAGACCATTTTCATAGCACCAATTTACACATTTAGGGATATTGCAAATAGCGTCAGCAAAACGAAGAACAGCGGAACTGTATTCACTGTGATTGTGTAGTGAAGTATATGTGTTAATCATAATATTTTAGTCCTCTTTCTTGCCATTCTTTAGGCATTTTAGTAACCTTGTTAAGCCAACGCCAAACTGTTGGTGGATTCATATTGTTGTGCTGTTGACAAAAATTTTGTAGTGAAGGATAAACCGTACCGTCACAAATAATGGATTTTTGAACAAAAGTTGGTTTAACGTTCTTTTTGCCTTTTGCAATACGATGGCAATGCTGTGGCGTATTGTTATTTTCTACACTGTTTGTCCAATATAGATTATCAGCGCGATTGTTTGTCCTTGTTTCGTCTTTATGCCCCACCTGTGGAAGATGGTCAGGGTTAGGGATAAATGCTTCAGCGACAATACGATGTAATAAACAAAGTTTTGTTTTTCCATAATTACATCGTGCCAATCTTAAACTTACATACTGATTATTTCCAATATAGGTAGACATAATTTTGTTTGTAAACAAACTTTTAACCCTACCAAGATTGCTTACTTGATAGAATCCCTCATAACCTACAACGTCTTTCCAAATTTCTTCCAATATCAGCCCCTCCTTAAAACAAAAATGGGAATAGCTTTTAACTACTCCCATTCTATCACATATCTGTTCACTTGTCAAGAAGTTCTTTTACCATCGACTTCAGTTCTTTAATTTCTTTTCTGAGTGCATTGCATTCTTCCATGATTGTTGCGTTTGGTATATCTATTACTCTATCGTTAATCTGAATAAAGCATTGATACAAATTATTAAGACGACCTGTCCATATACGCTCATTTACCCAAACCTTTGCAGGAGCGTCTACGAATGACAAAACTATCTGATAATTGTCATCATTACCCAAAGGATAAAAGTCTGTAATTTTTAACTTCTCTCCATCTTTAGAGATAAGAATATCACCAATGTGAATATCGTTTACATTCATACTGTCTCACCTTTGATTACTCCTTGTCAAGAAGTTCTAACATCATTTTTCTAAGTTTGCTGAGTTCGTCACCGCAAGCGTTCAATGCACAAAAAGCACTGTCAACTTTACGAGCAACTTTTTCATATTGCTCCAACATAGCACCCTTGTCTGGATTCAATACATTCTCTCCAATCTTGTCAAAAGTTATGTTGAGATTATCAATCTGTCCCACCCACGCATAATCGGTATACGCATAAATGGTTTCAGAATCACTTTTATTTGTAACATTAACAGAAAAAATCAAGAGGTTGTAAATCAAGCCGAATTTCTCCAAATTTTCTATAAGTGTAATAAAAATTTACAATTCTATATCTAACGCCTTCTTTAGTAACAGCAATATCACCAACGTGAATATCATTAAGATTCATAATGTATGTAGCACCGCCTTATTCAACGTTTCTTTGATAGCTTTAACTTCTTCAGTCAGCCTAATAACTTGTTCCTGCAAAGCCTTGAAATCGCTCATACTAACTGTCTGTAGATTCTCGCCACCAACAGACTCAAAATATTTATACATATCTTTTTCAAGACCGTGCCATTCAATACGCTTGCCAATATAATCGCCAAATCTATCGCCAGTATCATCTGGCTTAATGCGAAGGTCATACCAAACTTCGCCGTTATGACTCTGCATTTCAACCTTGGTAACTGTTCCCCTTGCGCCTTCGATAGTCTTAATTCCCATGCCTTCACGAATATTCATTGATTATACCTCCAACAGCTTATGTGTTAACGTCCAATTATAACGTCTTACTTCAGCACACTTCTTGTTATATTCTTCTCGCGCTTTCTTGCTACGAGCATAATTGTCTGGATATTTAGGTCTGTCCATCAGCATTTTCTTATTACAGCACTCGCTATCTACATATACCTTGCCATCACGAACCCACAATTCCTTATCAGCAATGTTATCTACCTTTTTGAAAGCGTCCAGATACTTCTTTCTGTCTGTCGCGCTAAAACCTTTGCGCTTCAAATAATAACACGCTTCACACACAGAATATTCTTCATCGGACAGTGCCAACCTTTGTTCAGCGCAAAACTGCCTATAAACAATATACTTTTCGCACGCTTCATAGGTAGAGAACATCTCGTTCTCATAGCATTTAATACTATCAGCAAGGCTCTTGCCAAAGAATCCAGTATCATGTGCTTGAAACTTCTCAGTAAGGATGTAACCATTACCGTCCTTTTTAGCGTCATGGTCAACATAGAATACGTTCTTATAAGAAATTGGCACAAGCCAACCTTTAACAAGATACTGATATACAGCTTCTTCGTCACGCCAATAAATGACAATTTTCATGCTCTCAGGATAAGCCCAACGCTCTTCACGCTCGTAAGGACAATGCGACTTGTAGGTAAATTCCTTTGCGCTGACCTTACAAGATACATGTCCAATTTCATACCAAGGCTTGCCATTGATATAGGTTTCAATGTTAGGCACGATACGCTTTAGACCTTCGTCAGTTAAGTAAACGCACATTGGGTGGACATTGCCACAAACATAGTTAAAATTCATTGCGTCATCACAAATATTAGGGATATAATAGATGTTCTTTTTTGCGATTTCCATAGTTTTCACTCTCCTTATGTGACTATTGTATCATATAACTTGCGCGGTGTCAAGATTTTTAATCAATATAAATTTTGAGAATAGGTCGAATACGCGAATCTGTACTTAAACCTATATGCTCTACAAAATGGCTGGCAAACACGGCTTGATAGTCTACGCTCTCAAGAATCTTTTCTTTTGTGTCGTCAAACAAAAGACCGCTTTTCCCGTAAATTTCAATATTGTTGATACCTCCAAACAGCGCAAGCAATTCTCTTAATCTGAGCATACCAATCAATCCCTTCTTCAAAATTATTATTCCACAACAATTTCAAAATAATTCTTTTCTCTATTAAAGTTAAGTGAGCAGACTTCTTCGCCCTTAACATATTCCTTACCAATCCAATAAAATTCTTCAACGTTACCAATATATAAAGATACGTTTGGCTTCTCTCTGTTAATAATTACAATATTTGCAAACGCAGGTAATACAAATATTAACTCTAACAATTTCACTTCAGTCAATCCTTTCTTCAGCCGTGCCAAAGTCAGTAGTATATACCACTCTTTTAACGCCCAAACTCTTAATCATCTTCATGCACCCAGCACACGGTCTTGCCATGCCATTCTCACCATCACATTTTCTCTTACGAGCAATGTAGACCGTTACTTTAGACCACTCAATTTCTTCATTAAGTAGTGGAGCAAGTGCGTGTATCTCTGCGTGAAGATAATGCGGTTTATCATCTTCTGGGAAACGCTCTCTATTATATTTCTTCTGTAAGGGATGGGTCTTGCAAGTATTGAACGCCGTGTTAAGCACCGTGTTCTTCTGCGCTACTACACATCCCATATGGTATCTACCATAGTCACTGCAATCAGCAATAGACAAGGCATGAGCCAGCATTTTTTTATCGTTCTTGTTCATATCAACTCAACCACTTGATTACGCTACACAAGAAAAAGACCCAAAGAATGATAGTGGATAAAGAAGCAAAGAGGATAATACCCCAATTCCGAAGGGTGCAATAATTCCATTCGTCAAGGATTGCATATACTGCATTTACAGTCATAAAAATCATCGCAAAGAAAGGAAAACTAAGCATCAAAATAGCAAACATTTATAATTTCACCTCACAATTAGCACACAAAAAGGATAACCCACGCAACCATACACAGCAGAACAATATACCATTCAATCCAATTTCCCCAGAACAGTACAGGTGTTTGGTGCTTTCTAAGCCAATACTTCATATCTTTATATACATTATATGAACTCAGACAGAAAGCAAGCAAAAGAATTGGAACAACAGCCCAACGAATAAACTCTACAAAAACCTTATCATTACCCATCATTATCACTCCCAATCAATCAGCACTTCGATATATCTCATTCTACACTGGTCATTCGGCACATCACCAGACACGACCCTATATCCCTTTTGCTCAAGCGCCCTCATAAGTCGCTGTTCAGCCAACACAGAAATGAGGTTAGCATTATACACGATACGAGGATTGACCGCCTGTGCATCGTTAATGCGCTTCATCATTTCAATGTGCATAGTGCTCTTGAGATAAGAGTAACCGCTTACGTCCTTGAAGCCCTGCTTACCCTTAGATAGATTGTTAAAAATACCGATGTTCTTACGAATCATCTTCATATATTCTTCCTTAGTTGGAAGTACGTTATAACTGTTTGCCATGATTATCTCCTTATCCCTTAAAATAAATAAATGTAAATACCATACCTAAGAATGAAATAGCAAAAGGAACAACGCATACTGCAACTTCTTCACGGCTGAGTCCTACCGCTTTAAGTATGGTCATATAAACAAAGATAACGCCCATAGCCATCATTCCAATAATCACATTTGCCATGTTTATTCCTCCGCCTTTACAATAAAACTTTTCTCAACAAGCCATGTATGATTACCCGAAGTGCCGCTATCTTCACCCCAATTTACGAGAACCATTTTTTTATCCACCGTTGTTACTACCTCGCCAATTACTGTACAATCGGGATAGAACTCAGGCAAAGCAATGTGCGCTACATCGTCCTTCATACGCACTTTACTGCCAACACAAAACCGAGTTTCCATATTTATTCTCCTTTATTCACGTTCAACATGATAGTTCATACCTGCTCTAAAAGATTCAATCAACAAATCCTTAATGATTTCTTGTTCTTTTGCGCTGAAATGCTTTAGGACATTATCGTTAATGTTCTTTTCAATATAGTCCCATGATTCTGCTTTAGGTAAAACATAAGGCTTTAATTTATCTTCATCACACCAATGATTAAACAGACTTGTATTTTCTCCTTCAACGAAATAATAATATCCACGACCATCACAGCTTACTTGGGTAACAATTCCCAACGGAAATTTAGGATAAATGTCTTGTAAGCGTTCTGACACTTCTTTGGTTACTTTATCGCCAATCTTAAACTTTGCTTTCATAAAAACAACCTCCTTAAATTAACCAAAAAGATAGTACGCAGTAACAAGAGAAGTTACAAAATACACAATTAAAATGCATCCAAAAATAAGTGCGTATTCTGAAGTAATAGCTAAATATAATATCACCGCAAAAATAATAGTCCACAGCGAAATACCTAACGAAACCATAATAATTGTACCTACCATAAAAAAATAACCTCCTTTGTTTATGTATCAATGATACCACAAAGGAGGTTGCCTGTCAAGGGATTTTATGAAATTTTATCTCATTCCAAGAAGTTGAACTGTAAAAGTAAAATTCGATACTGGATTTCCTACCAATTTTGATATTTCGCAATCTGCGGGAAAATTAACTTCGCCCCTTCCAGCAGAGTATTGCACCATGCTATAATTTGCTTTCATTATAGGAAAACCAAACACATAAAAATTGTGCTGTTTGCTAAAACTAAGCGCTTCTGAACCAAAAAATTTATATGCGACAAAAGAAGTATTTTCTTCATACCCTTCAATAATTTTTACTGCAAAGACATGATATTTGTTAATATCATCAATATTAAAGTCCGATTGAGTAAAAGTTATCTGTGTAATGCCTAAATTTTTTACTTCTCTTGAAGCTGTCCCAAAATTATACCATTTACCTTCAATCGGCGCTTCGGAATTAAAAATTAGTGGTTCTTTAGAGATAATAGCATTCATGCTACCACCCCACTTTCGGGGGTTAGCCGATTCCCCAGAAGTAAAACATTTGGTCTGCATTGCTTTGAATATGGAAAGAAATTGTTGTGTCGTCCCAAGATACTCTTGTCATTATCAAAATAGGAGTGCTCGTTTCGATAGAATAAACATCCTTTGTTCCTTCGCCCACTACAGCATGAAGAGGTGAATCGTTTCGATAGCGGACACTTACTAAAAGAAGAATAGGGTGAAAAGAAAATGTTGCTGAATATGTTCTGCTGTCGTAATACGCCGAAACGCTTGTAAACTCCGAGCGCAGACCGCTGTTCCCTTCCAACATTTCTTTCATTACTTTTGCATCCATTACTTACGCCCCCCCAACTGAACGAGAAGTTTGTAAGTTGTGAACGTCAGGAGGATTGCTTACGCGCTCAACGTAAGCCCCCCCCCAGTGAAACAATGGTTTGGTTAATCATAGACCAAATCCTCCTTTATAAAATATATTAACCTCACATAAAAGCAGAGGTTTGAATCTTAGTAATCATGTTACTTAGAGCAACAGCAAGTTCTTGCCTTGTTACTTGCTTAGTAGGATTGAATTTACCGTGATTATCGCCCTGCATAACACCATACTTTGTTACGATTTCAACAGCGTCACGCGCCCAATCATCGACATTATCCTTATCTTCGTACATCGCCAGTGGGTCTTTCTTTAGGTAAACGCAAAATGCGCTATCGACCTTGCGATTCTCAGAAGGATTGTTGACGACCTTGCCGTTATGTAGCTTTCTTACGCTACCACCGCCGTCAAGGTTCATAGCATAAACTGCATAATATTGTAGAAAAATTACAGTCATTTGCTCAAAAGTCATACCGGGCTTATCTACGGTCAACACAAGAACATTGCCAGTTTCAGTAACACCAATAGCAGTACGAGCCGTTCTGTAGTTCAACGTCTTAGCATTGCCATATTCCTTGTTTGCTTTGCCGTCAATAACCAGCATAGGATAAGCGGTCATAAAATCGCGCCATTCCTTCTCGTTATCCTTGCCATACTGTAGCGTCTGCGCCTTATAGCAAGTAGTACCCATGCCTACAAAGCCGTTCTTATAGTTCTGCTCAGTGTACATAGATACAAACGACATGACATTGTGCCCTGTTTTCATATCAAACAAACCGCCATTTACCATGATGTTCGGCTTGTTCTCGGCACGATTATAGTAATGCTCAAGCATCTCTGTCGGCTCTGCCAGCTTACAGAACCTTACTTCTTGAATGCTGTCAAAAGGGATAATATCAAGCTGTGTGTATTCATTTACACGCACAGTCTGAAAAGACATATATTCATTCAAAACAAATCTCTCCAATCGTCATCGTCAGCAAGCGACTTAACCTTGCTCTTAGGCGCAATCTCGTACTGTTGAATCATAGCTTGAGGATAGTAGCGACCATTCCATTCGTTTGTACAAAGAGTTACTATTGCTTCAAACGTAAATTTGTCGTACTTTTCCCATTCAGCGGATTGTTCTTCGCTTAGCCTAAACTTGATAAAATCTACGCCATAAGCACTGATTTTACCTGTTGTTGTTTTCTTTCTAAATAGGCGAACCCAGTTCTGATAGCAAGTAAACTTGACATAAAATGTAGGTTCAACAACACCACTACCTGCGCTACCCCACATATCTTTATATTCTTCACAGTTCATACAGAGCGGAAGATTGATTTGCTGTAGGGTCAACCTTGCTGTAACATCTATTGTATCACAAATCACATCATTTGTCAAGTGCGAATCGAGATATTTTAGAAGTTTTTTTAGATTGGCTTTAGGCATGATTAAGCCAGAAGCACACTCGTGACCTTCAGCTTTGGCAAGCCGTGATTCATTGATGATACTTGCAATGGGGAATGGTGAGCGCATACTGCCAGAGTATTGTGTTGGGTTGACTGGACGCAGAACGAAAGCGGGTTTATTCACAAGTGATAGCATTTTATTTGCTACCAGTCCAGTATAGTTAGCTTGCTCATTCTCGATAAATCCAACAGCGGCTTTATGCTCGTTATCTATACCGCTTTCTCTAATTATAGACATAATCTCGTCTACAATTTCGCGTTGCTCCTTTACAGCCTTGCGAAGAACGGCAATACCATCTGCCATATCACATTCACCAACAAGCGACTCAAAGAAAATTCGCTTGCTTTCTTGGTCATTACTGCGACATAGAGCATTGATTGGTGGAATACAACCAAAGGAAAAGCCGTGTGGGTCTGTTTCACCCTTGTAGTTTAGCGTCTGTACAAGTTCATTGAGTTCTGGCGCGTAGTCAAGATTCTTAATTCCGTCTATAAAATATGTTCGGTTCTCAAGACTCGTCATATCGCATACATCGCTAATTAGACTAACGGCGATAAAAGGTATATATTCTTGATAAATTTTAATCTCGGTAATTGGGTCTAAATAAAGTTCGCCATATCGCTCAATCAGCTTAAAGGTAACACCTGTACCTGACAAAGCCGTGTTTAGTCCAGTGCCGAGATGATGATTGACAACGGTAGCGTAGTTGTTGCTTGTAGGCGTAGTTTCATGGTGGTCACATACGATGGTCTGCACACCATTTTCCTTCAGCGTCATGCAAGGTTCATTGTCAGAACTGCCAGCGTCAGGAATGATTAGTAGCTTTGCGCCAGAATCAATAACTTGTTGTACCATGTTTTCTGTCGTTTTTAGCCCGTGTTGCTTCGCGGTATGGAATAGAACTTGAATTTTATCTTGAGGAACGTCAAGATACTCTTTTAGGAATTTGTACATTATTGCACTTGAACACTGACCATCGACATCGGAATCAGCTAAAATCGCAACTTTTTCGCCCTTTTCAACCGCTGTCTTAATCTCAGCACAAGCATCATCAATGTTAGGATAATCGCCAGCGTAATCATAGCAATAAGCCACATCGCCATTGCCAGAGAGGTCGATATAACGCTCGACCTCATCTGCCTTCACGCCACAAGCTACCAGATATTCACGAATGAAATCTCCTGTGACTTTATTTAAGAGTGGGCGTACCTTCATACGTTCACACCTTCGTGTTTGAGATAATCACAAATTGGGACAAGAGCCTTGAAGTCGGGGCTGTGAATTGCTGGATAGCACTCTGGCATACCCCATTCGGGCTTGAACGTCAGAGACACACACGTTTGATTACCAAAGTGCATCATTTTATTATACTCGCCAATTGCCCACTGTTTAATATGGCACAGACCCACTGGCTTATTTCCACAATACAGTGCCTTAATAGACTTACTGTCAAACTGCTCTACCGCTTCGTTAAACGGAATAGCTACATACATTTCACAATCTGGGTCATTGAGAACGTCAAATCCAAAAGACCACGAATCACCTGCGGAACTATAAGCAATATCAGCATAAATTTCTGTCTTTCTACCGTTTTCACGAGAATAGGCAAAATTAGCCACATTATAGCTATTGTCATCCTTGTAGAAAGTGACAATCGTTTTACCGCCAAGCACATCATCAATCGACTTTTCGCTCGGCTTCTTGCCTACCTTTGGCTTAATCATAAAGCTACGACCCTTGGTAGCACGACCATAGCCAGAGCGATATGCGGCGGCAACCATGTTCTTGACAGTAGAAGAATACATATCAAGAATTTCAATATGGGCTGGAACAAACTGCTTCATCTTTGGCTTCAGCATTTCCCATACTTCGCCATCGGTGTAATCATATTCTTCGCAAGTGAACGATGGCTTAACATCGTCCTCACTGCACCACCATGACATTGTGACATCTCCCCAATCAACTAATAGGGTATTCTCGCCAAGCGCTCCCGTGCCAATCGTTTTTACAATACCAACAGTGCCAACTGCGGGATAGAATCGACTTATCGTTTCATGCTTCTTCGCATTAGTGAAAACAACCTTATCACCAACCTTAAACTTACTCATATTACAAACTTCCTTTTGTGTATTTACTTGCGTATTTGCGTTGACTTTTGCTAATCTCTTCTCGCCGCACCACCAAGTATATTTGCCATGAAGATTACAGTTTACTCCTGAATCTTGACCCCAATCAACAAGAGCCATTTTATCATGGAGCGAATACTCAACTACAACGCCAATACTACCCTTTGCGGGATAATTCTCAGGATATTTCGTGTGAAGCTCATCTTCAATCATCATTACTTCATCGCCAACATTAAGCATTATCTTACACGCTCCTTCATCTTGTTGCAAAAGCCCTGAAAACTATCGTGAATATAGTCCTTGACGAGACACATGACAGGATGGTCTACATCATCAATCGCAATCCATGACTCCCACTCATCATCTTCAAACGGACACCAACCCTTATCCTTGGTGTAGATTTTAAGAATCATATCTTCTTCGTCATACTCAATGTAATCGAAGCGAGATTCACTACTATGGTCACGGAACTTTTTGCTTGTGTCCTTCTCGCGGGAGAACAGTGACGCTTCTTTAAGCATCTCACTCGCAAATTCAATGAAACTGTCAACATGAAGAAACGATTCTGTTCCGTCAATCATGCCGACATAAACCAGCGGTTCACCTTCGTGCTTCAACACTTTACCAAAAAACATATTAAATAACCTCCTTGGTTTGTTTGTGAGTACATTGTATCACATACCAAGGAGGTTGTCAATAGAAATTATGAAATTTTATTAGTCTTTCTTTGGAACAGTATAAGACTTTGCGTTAGTGCTATCGCCCAACCCTGCTGTGGTAGGGTCATTAAGCGCGTTCCAAATATTCGATGCAACAAGGAATAGGCAATAAGGATTTGATACAGTACCCTTAATCACATTCCACACGCCCATCCAAGTTGTGAGGTCTGCCGCTGTTAGACCCGCATAAGCGAGTGCAGTGGCAAAAGCACCAATAATGATTTGTACCCAAAAGGTCGGGTTCTTAATTCTCACTTTTAGATTCATACTTTATTCCTCCCCATACATACCCGCTCTATCGTTAATAACAAGAACTCGTAGCAAATCTTCACTCAAGTCAAGACCCTTGCCATTGCCCTTGAGATAGCCCTTGTCTACCAACTTCTTAATAGTTGCCTTGCCCCAGTCTGGAACTTCAGCAACACTATTATATACCTTATTATACTTGTCGTATACTTGTTCAGCAATCTTACCAGCCACTTGATTAGCAATCTTCTTTGCTTCGGACTGAGCAATAGCTGTAGTTTCTGCCTTAGTCATGTCATTCTCCTTATTCTTTACCATGTTTAGGAAATTAGTCCACTGTTCATAATGTAGCACGAAGGGTTCTGGACAATACTTATGCGTAACATGATAGTGCATACACACATGGTTAATATCAATACCATACTGTTCCATTAGCCACTGAACCAGCTTTACAGTGCGCTTTTGGGTTTCCATAGTAATTACATACTCGCCGTTCTTCCAATCGCTACACATTTCAATACCAATGGAATTAACGTTGCGACAGCTATTGTAATAATAGCCTGTTTCACTGCCACAATGCCATGCTGTATTAGCAAGGTTTACAGTCTGCCAAATTTCGTTCTCGTCAACGAAGAAATGTGCGCTTGCATTAAGCCCACCGCAACGAGCAAAATAATCAGCATTGTTCTTTGCAGTATCGCCCTTACCAGCAGTAAAGTGAATAACAATCCATTGAATCTTATGCTTTACGCCATTCTTAGTACGACCATACATGAAATTAGAATCATTACATTGCTTAAATTGAAAATAAGGTTTTTCTGCCATTATATCACTTCCTTTAGAGAAAGGGGAGAGATGAACTCTCCCCTTGATAATTACTTATGAAGCAGACCGTTTTCTTCCAGTAGCTTACGATAAGGAATGCTCAGAAGTTCTGGTACACCAGTCTTTTCAGCACGCCACTGAATATAAACGGCACGAGCAAGGTCGTCATGCTTGATGTTGTGGGCGTTATCCCACTTATCAAGTTGAACTCCAATATCTCCTTCAAGTTTTGCGATGTGTCGATGTTGTAGTTTGTAGTTGTACATAATTTTTTCTTCCTTTCTTTTTGTTATGCGACTTTTATCCATTGTGTAGGATAAACCATAGGTATTTTTGCGGTCGAAGAAGCGAAATAATCTTTTTCGGTTTCTCCTTGTTTTTTAACATATATAATTTTATATTTAATTGTAAAATTATATGTTCGAGTAAGCGCAGTGCGAGAATAAATTTGTATACCAAATCCAACTCTTTGAGAATCGAGATATAGAGAATTATCTTCAGTAGTATAATAACCCGGTGGCTCTGCATCTACTGTACCGCTTACCCATTGTAGACCCACAGCAGTGTCTATTCCCAATAATTGAAGCGAAGTAGACGTACCATTTGCGAAAGTATTGCTTACTGCTAATTCAAAAGTTCCTTCATATACGCCCAACTCCGCAATGCCAGTATCAATTCCTTTACTTCCAAGGTGATTGATGATACTATTCATGCAATCACCTCGTTTCTATTTAATAGAACGCTACTGCATAAGCCGAATCTTTCCCTTGTAAATGGTCTAAGGTCATTGTCTTGCCAGAGAATGTTACGTCTATGTAAGCTATTGTGCTGTTTCCAGAAGCATACCAATAGCTTGTTGTTTGCGTCGAATAATAGATGTTTATTGAATTTCCATAATCGTTTCCACTGACATAATAATACAGACTTAAACAAACAAATTTCGGGACGTGAGAGAAAGTAAATTTTATTTCTTCGTTGCGGGCTTCTGCTTTTTTGTATTCCGCAGTTAAGCCTTGCGCTTGTAAAGGTTCTCCCATAATCTTTCCGTTCATCTACTCTGCCCCCCCCCAAGTCTCATTGAGGTTTGCATATTATACATATTGCTCAAATCCTTTCTGTGAGCAATGAGAGGGGAGAAGGGGGAGTTACCACAAAGCCACTTGTACCGAATTTTGTACGCCAGTTATTGTCTGTTTATCATAATCTATTTTTACTAAGGCGTTGATACCACCCGTGTAATAATTGAATGTATTGTAGCTAAATATTTCATATATTGTTCCAATATTATCAGCATATACTGCATACTTTCCCTGAGGGAAAATTATAAGTCTGTTAGTATCGCCAACAAATCTTGCCCCACTATATTTTGATATATCAACGATTGTGCCTACAGATATAATCTTTTGTGTGATTTCTTTAGGTAAACTCGTTATAATTTCTTCAACAGCAGACTTCTCAGCCTTACCTGTTACAATCCCATCCATCAGCCGACACTTCCCTTCATGCCAGCCATCTCATTGCTCATATTAAATTTTAGGAGAATGCTAACGCATTGCCCCCCCCAGTCGAAACTGAGGTTGACTTACGAATACACATATATTTTCTCCTTTGTTATGTGTTTGTAATTTGAGCAATGAGAAGGAGTTAGAACGAAAGATAAGTAGCTGGAACTGAAGCTGTACTTAACAAATTGCCATCTGAAACATAATAATGTCCATAAGAATGGTTAATCTTTAGGTATTGACCTATTGCACGAATATTAGCATCTTCACGCCTTATTGTATCAGAATAGTCAATATCAAGAGAAACTTGAATATTAAATGCTGGTATAGCACTACTTGAAGAAGGCGAATAAGAATATAAAACATTCACTCCTGTTAGAGATTTTGCAATTAGCTTTTCATTGTTGCAATACAGTTTTATTCCAGTAAGTGGAATACACATATATGGTTGACCATAAAAAGCGTGTGCAACACCAGCGGTTAAGTATCTGCTCAACACAGTTATAGACCAAGTAATGTCAAAGTCAATTATCTCTGCATCAATAGCCGACAATTCATCAACCGTCTTGCCACTAACAATCCCATTCATACAGTCACCTCACAGTTATCCTGCGAATGACTCACATTGCTCAAATATTCAGTTGTTAGGGAGTTATTGCCCCCCCCAAGTGAAGCATAAGTTCACTCAGAGAAAACTTGATACGCATGGTATCACTCCTTGTTGTTTAATTGAGCAACGTGTGTGATGTGATTAGGATTTTAAGGCAAGCGCTAAATAGAAGCGAGTGCCATCTTGGACATTATTTTTGAACAATCGGCATATTATACCAGTATTGATAATGTTAAAATCACAATAATAAATATCGCTTGTTCCATTTGTAGTACCCGTTTTATATATTTTAGAACTTAATAAAACATGATTTCTTGTACTGCCACCTATAATATCAGCCTTATACTCATATATAGATAGACACGGTGAAGCATAGTACCACGCATTGTCACAGCCAATAAGCAAAAGTTTACAACTATTGTGCGATTCTTCATACCAATATGGTATCTGAAATTGTTCACTGGTAGCTTCTGCGGCGATAATATCATCAACATTGATACTTATGTCAGCCAGTTCAGCCAGCTTATTCACAATCCCATTCATCACATGACCTCCTTACTTGCGTATAGGAGGTTGCCAATCCTGTTGCTCAAAGGAAAGGCGTTAATGACCATTAGAAGGTCAGAAGAACGCCCCCCCCAAGTTAAAGCGAAGGTTCATAATTTTTGTTCTCCTTTGTTTAATTTTGAGCAACATTAGATGGGTTAGATTGATTTTAGGAATAGCCGAGAAGGGTAAATTGTGTTATCAATAGAACCGCCAGAGGTTACATAATACATAACCAATACATCGCCAGACATGGCAAATCGTACTTTGCGTCCTGATTCATTGCTATGAATTATCTGCTTTAAGATTTTTACATCTGAAGAAGATTTATTTACCTTAAACAGACCAACGCCCCAGCAATAAGCCCATGAGCCATAACTGTACATATCGCCACCATAGGCTAATACATAATATTCATTCGGTAAAGTTCCTTCATAAATAGACGTATCATTATTGCTTGAAGCACCAAGGACATTATCTTCAGACAAGTCCAACCCAGAAGTAGCAAGATGTTGAATCAATCCATTCATCAAGCCACCCCCTTGAGGATTAGCCCATAACCAGTACCGTTGTTCCTGCTTGTGCTTGAAATCTTATCGAAGCATCGTGCCAAGATATGTCGGAAATAACAAATATCACCATTTTTCCACTCTGCAATGAAGTAGAAGGTTTGATTGCAAACCCTGCTTCTAAACTGTCTAAAGCAAATACGATTTTTGGCGTGAAATCTGTATACAAAGTTTTTGAACCACTTGTTAGATAAGTTGCCATTGCCATTTTTGTGAACCCAGAACCATTCACGATTCCTTCTACTTCTTGAATAATCTTTCCATCCATTAGTACGCCCACCTCTCTTGTTGCTCAACCGAGAGGTAAGCATCGGTGGGCTTACTTGGCGTATGCCCCCCCCCAGTGACGGGGAGTTTTAGTCTTAATCATGTAAATTCTCCTTACATATTGTCTACAATTTCGTGCATCTTATCTTCCAAGCGGATAGCGACAAACGCCAAAACCGCCCACGCAAAACAGAAGAATAGATTGCACTGTCTAAAAAAGAAGGTAAATGGTAAGTGGCTGTAGTCCCACACACCCATGTGCAGGATATTGTTCAGCACCACACCAGTTAGTCCTTCAAGAACCGTGATAATCACAGTTCCGATTGCTACTTGTTGCCATTGCTTGAATTGGTGTTTGCCTTCATTTAGCAATCCTACAATCACAAAACACAGACCACCAAGAACTGCCATAGTCCAATTAGTTGGCTTGCCTTTCCAGATTGTTTCGATGGTGAAGTAAATTAGCCCTCCCATCACACCAAACAGCGCATGAACAAGTATTGAGTTTAGTTTATGCTTCATAGCTTTAAGCCAACTTAGCGAGCATAGCGTCCATCTGAGCCTTTGCAGAAGCCAGTACCTTAACTTCTTGCTCTGCCAGCTTACCAGTTAGTTCAGTTGCAAGGGTAATTGCCTTAACGGTTTCCTTATCTTCACAGCTATTAACAAACTGCCGCAAAAGATTGCAATGTGTGGTCAGTTTAGTAATGAGCGTTTGCATTGCTACATAAAGCGATACAATATCAGCCTTTTGATAAATCACACATTCCTTGCCGTCAGCGTGATAAGGAAATTCCTCAACACCCATAACAACTGCATTAAAGATGTTGCCAATATTGGCTTGGTCGTTTGCTGTCAGGCTGAAATGCTCATCGCCGTAAGAAGTCTTAACGTCAACACCAGCATAAATAGTCTGCTCAGTAGTATCATTAAGTGACTTAATAGCTTCTGCACGAACTTCTTCAATGGTCGGCTCGTATGGTGTCGGCTCAACTTCTTCGTCTACATTGATATGAACAGCATTACCAGTACACTTCCATACCTTGTAATCAGCCTTTTCATACGCTACCAGTAGCATACCTGCATCAGAAGTGAACATCAGTTCATCACCAAGTTCAATATCGTGATTGCCGTCAAGATACATGGTACATACCTTATCGTTCAGCATACCAGTCACATTATTATATGTCTTGCCATTAGTTAGTAGTTTCATTACTGCACCTCACCTACAACTTGAACAGTAAAACCAGTTTGCGGAGCAGAGTTACCGCTTGTAGTAAGAGTTAAACTGTTAGTGCCTGTCTGACCATAATCCGCAAGCAGAGCGAACGCGGTCTTTTCATTTGCCGCTGTTGCTGAGTCAGAAGATGGTAGAAGATAAATGATTGGCTGATAGCGCATTGTTTCAGCAAGACCTTGAATAGTCTGTGTCTGCTTGTAAACACTGCCTTGCTGTGTCCAGCCAGCTTTCGTAAAGGTTGCAGTACCGAACACTGTTTTGCCAACTTCAAGGTTGGTTCGTGCTCCCAGCGCCGTAGTAGCACCAGTACCGCCATCGGGGATTGAAACTGGGGTGGAAATACCCTGTCCCAGTATACCGCCAAAACCCATACTTTGTCACTTCCTTTTCTATAAATTTAGGCGAATCTCTCGCCTTTGATATTAGCATTATACCACATCCTTATACACTTGTCAAGGGGTAAATTGTAAATAATTTGTTAATTATTCAGAATATCAATCGTTCGCGCTTCATACAGCTTTTGCCATGTCTGAAAATCGCGGTCTACTGCATTTTCCTTGCGTTCAAGCAGACCCAAGCTATCCCACACAACGTCAACTTGTGCAAGACCAGACCATAGTTCAGCTTGCTTCATAATCTTGTTGTTCCATTGCTCAAACTCCGCGTCTGTGCCACCAGTAGCGTCATTATCTACAATAAGAACAACATGATTAACGCCCAACTTTAGCAGTTGATTCCTGCGCTGTAAACCAAGCTGTGAGCCAAACATAGCGACTGCCGTTGATTGTGAGCCAAGAAAACTATGCAATTTAAGCACTGCTTTCTCACTTTCAGCAATCATTACAGTACCAGTACGCTCTATTTCATATTGGTTCTGCGCCAATCCGTATAGAACTGCGTTAGTAGGGAATTTATAGATAGTGCCATCCAACAATTGCAAAGGTCGATATTTACCATTTATTGCATTTTCACCCCAATACCTACAACGAATCCCTACCAAGTCATAATTTTCATTAAACACAGGAATGGTCGTTCCCCATTCTCGCCCATACCAACCAATACGAAACAAGGCTTGCGTTTCTTCGCTTATACCCTCATCTACCCATGCTTGACATGGTGTATTAGGGATAGCGTCAAGAATAGAAGCATCATAAGTTGGCAATAAACTACCGCCGTTTCGTACTGTAATGAATTTCTCAAGTCCAGACCAGTCCGTGATATTAGGGTTGGCTACACGCTGAACTTGAGAAGATTCAATACCAGTAACGTCAAGAATGTAATTTACTGCGTCTATGAAAGAGCAAGGTTGCTTTAGTAGAGATAATCGTGTTTGTGTTAATGAGATAATGTCGTAGCTTCTTGAAGAAGTGTAGCCGAGATATACGCCAGTATCTTTATACCAATAGAGTTTCGGCGTGCCCTTCAAAGCGTCCACATTCTTATCGCCTGAGTAATATACTATTTGATGTTTATTCTCAGTAAAGATAGGAATACCCAACGACTTCATTATCTTCTTGTGGTCATCAATAGTTAATCGGGCTTTCAGAGCCTTAGTATTTATCTTAGCCATTTCCAGCCCGTCTCCTTTACTTACTCGATGTCTGCTTCGTAATATCCTTGGGCTACATAAAGGTGAATCCCATCGTCTGCGTTAATTGCAAACAAGATAGAATCGCCACAAGCAATAAACCTTAGTGTCTCTTCTGGATGAGCACGGAAATAATCAGTGGCTTCACGAATCCAATCGTTAATGTCTGCATTATTCTGTGGCACACCATAATTAAAATCATAAAAATCTTCTGGAAAACGCGGTAGATTACTTCGTGAGAATTTTCCTACACAAAAACATCCACACTCAGGACAATTCACATGAGCATTGTTGTGAATATCGCGCTGTACGTCATTACTATCGTACTCAAATTCACAGCCACAAATAGGACAAGTGGTACGCTCTGTTACAATTTCAGGTGCGGTACTCTTAGTATCACCGTGCTTAATTACCTTCATTTTCATCCTCCTGTTCTTCTTGCGAAATACCGTAAGTTACAATAAATTCCTTTACTGCCTTGGCAAATTCATCAATCTCAGCTTGCGTAGTAGGGGTAACACCGCCGTCAAAACTTAGCCGAATACATTCGCTTGCTTCTTTTTCAGAATAACCAGCGTGCATTAGCACACGATAGCGTCCCTTACCATCTTCACATGAACTGTGCCCTACGCCAATATAAATCTTCTTACTTGCGAGGAAAACCTGCAATGCGTCAGCGTATACACCATTGATACGAAGGCACACAATATCAGTAATGTAATCTTCTGCGCCAGATAGAGCCATTGTACTGTGCTTAACACCTTGCTCAAACAATGCATTTCTAACAGCGTTATCCCATTCTTCTGTACAGCGATGATTATAATGCACCACACTACGCATAAGCGCATAAGCTGTACTTGTCGCACTATCAACATCAGGAGTGCCGATATAATCAATACCATTCAGCCATTCATTAAATCGGTCGCTTACCCAAATGAAACCTTGACCCTTTTCGCCATGAAACTTGTGAGCACTTGCGATAACGCAATCACAGAAATCTTCAAGACGCTCTGGAATGTCATACTTGCCAATGCTTGCAGTCATGTCACAAACAAAAAAGCCGTTAAGTTCTCGCGTCACAGTGCCAATATCAGCAACAGGAAAAACTTCACCAGTGATATTGGAAACAAGCTGACAAAATGTAATAGGTGTCCTATTAAGACAGCAATCTTTTACCACTTTTTTATCGCATAGTTCTTCAATATTATAAACAAACACTGGATTGCTGGCAATACATTCGTGCTCATAGGGTGAACTCATCATACGATAATTCTTGTCTGGAACATCGTCATCGTCAAAGGCTTCAACCCATGCTTCACTGATTTTGTTAAACAAATAGTCAAACATCTTGCTTGCTGTACCGCCAAACACAACCTTGCCAGAACTTACGCCAAGCGAATGCTTTACGCTGTTTTCTGCATTAAATAGCGCTTCACGGCTCTCAGCACCATAAGGCGTGTTAGCGTTCAACCAAGTACAACTATAAGACGAGTACTTAGGGAAAGTGGTAGCCGCGCTATCAAGATAAATCATTCGTCATCACCCCGTGTATTCAGTTCAATGAACAAATCGCCAAGAACCATAACTACAATGTTAATGCCCCAGAAAATAACGCTGAAGCCCATCTCTGTGGAAGATACATTAACAGATAAATTTTCTGTCTGCATTGCCATATCAGCCAGTTGGTACGCTGTTCTGATACAACCTACAAGCAGATAAATCAAAACAAAAAACCACATTATTCGTTTTCTCCTAAATCCTTAATCATGTTAAGTTGCTTGATATGCTTTACACCGTCCCTGTTAATAATGTCAATAAAATACGAATAGAACCAAATTTGGTGATTGTATTCGTAAGTGTACAAGAAGTGAATACTACCGTCCGCGGCAGTTACACTTTCGCTTGCCAGTAGCTTGCCGTTTCTATCCAGAACTTCGGGTGGCATGATAAGGTGAATCTGCTGTTCAGTGTAAACACGAGTTTCGCCATCATCATAAGTAATCGTATACTTAATAACAGGCGAACTCATGTAATCAATATCAATAATCGTGCCGATACCGCTTGGCGTGGCTACTTCACACAAATTTTCATAACGAACGTTCATTACTGTTCCTTTCTCCAATTAGACCAAACCAAATATCCCCAACAACACGTTCCGATGCCCCAGAGAGTACCAAGTAGAATCTGGTTTAGTTGGAACTTCATAATTGCTTCTAACAGCGTGGCAATGAAGCCAGTTAATGATAGAACTCTTAGCGTGATTTTCATAATTAGACCTCCTTAATAAAATAGGAAACGCTGTTCCTTTATGATTATTGTATCACAGGAACAGCGTTTTGTCAATAAGGAATTATGAAATTTTATTGTAAAGTTCCAACTTCAAGCGCACTTACATAATTATATAGCTTATAGCCAACATTGTCATAAGTAAATAAAACGAAGTCGCTACCTGCTGTTGCATTATAGGCGTTAGATTGCGGACTCTCATCACTATTATAACAATTTATTAAAGTGGCTGTCCTTGAATAACTTCCTAACGTGCTAATTTTAAGAAACGTAATATTTCCATCAATGTCTACAATTTTAAGATGACATTTTGAAACTTCTTCAGAAGTTAAACTTTTGTCAGAATAATCTTGTGATAAACTCATTGAGTATAACTTTTCCCAAGTCATACTTCCAACGGGCGCTTCTTGCTTACCAGAGATAATTGCGTTCATGCAATCACCTCGTTTCTATTTAGCCGTAAAAGATTAGAAAAGCTGTTGCTGTAGATTCTGCATACTTGAATGAAACCGTATTTCCTGACCAAACCGTGTTTTGCACAAAAGGCGAAGGGTTGGCACTGTAACTTGTTGTTACTTTCAAATTGCCTTGTGCTTCTAAGAAAGTTACATACCCTGCATAATCCATTGCAGAAATATAGAATTGTGGTGTAAATGGTAGTGTAATTGTTATTTCTGTCAGTTGATGCACTGGTGGCAAAATAACACAAGCGCTTTGTGCCGAAAAAACTGAAGCCTTTCCTTCCACAAATTCCTTCATTACTTTTGCATTCATTTAATCTGCCCCCCCCAACTCGCGCCAAGGTTGACAGATTACAGCTTACATCACCGTGTAAGCCCCCCCCAAGTGAAGCGGAGGTTTGGTAAATTGAACATCTAAATGTCCTCCTTTAATTTATATTATGAGGAAAATCCTCACTTTAACTTAGGTTTTGGGATTGATACAAATTTATTGTAAGAATCGCATACAAAGAAATCAGTATTACGCATAGTACCCATGTCAAAATAATGGAATATCTTGAGTTTACGGTCTTGATATTCGCCAAATCGTGACTTGTGAATATATGTAATACGGTTAGGAACAAGCGTGTTATTTAGCCCCTTTTCTCTTTGGTGCTTAATAAACGGCTCTACCAGCTTCATTTCTTTCGGTCTGTCTTTAGCGGCTAATACAACACAGCCAAAGTCAACCTTAGTTCGTGAAGCCTTAGAAGAAGAAATACAGCTTTCGTCAGGGAAATCTAATTGCTTCTCATTGCCATTAGTTTGCGTCATTGTAAGCAAGCCAACATTGTACTTCTCTGCATATGCTTTAAGGTCTGTTGCCAATCCTCTTAAAGCCATATCTTCACGCGCTTGCACACCTGTATTTGCACGATACTCCATAGACAATGCGCTGTTAAGCATCATGTAGTCAAAGCAACCATATGTAGCACCATATCCTTCTACACATTCCTTAATCTTACGGTCGATATTAGCCGATGTAAAATCAGGCATATCAATCAATCTAAGGTCGCAGTTCTTAATAATCTCTGCGGCTTTGATAACTCGCTTGCGTTCTTCGTCAGTACAGTTACCCATAGTAATTGTATTTGATGGCACATTGGCTATGCAAGCAAGAAACATAGGTTGCATCTCTGTACGCTGTGCCAACTCAGTATGGATAAAGAATCCTGCGCCTTGATAATTGGGATTGGGGATAAAATCTTGCGCTTCATCGTCCCAATATTGGTCTACACAAAGACCACAAATATCAGCTACAGCCATACGAGTTTTACCCACGGAACTCGGGCAAGACCGCATAAACAAGTGTCCACGGTTAAATCCATGCGCTAATTCTGTTTGATAAGGCGAATACAAAAACGCACCATAAGACGGCTTTTCATCAAATTCAGCAAGCAATCCTTCAATATCTTCGCCTACTGTCATTTCTTCACGCACATATTTACTATCGTACTTTGTCCTTAGGCTGTTCGCTTTATACTCAACAGCATTAAGAATCTGCTCAATAGTCAGCTTTTCCAGTTTTGCGCGTTCATCAGATTCATTACCAAGCGTATCATAAAATTCTTTAATATCCACGCCTTGCTCATCAAGTTCTCTTAGCAGAGCAAACTTGCGGATAACAGAATAATAATACTCATAATTGTCTGGGTTTGCCAATTCCTTTACTGTGTAAATAAAGTCGAGGTAATTATTATCTCGACAAACTTCCATTTGTGGAACATGGTTCTGAAGCACAGATTCAATTTCAACTTCTGTGACTTCGCCTACGCCACTTCTCGCCAACTTTGCAATACACACAAAGATAACTTGATGAAAGTTTGAAGGAGCAAATGTGGCTTTATCCAACGGATATTCTGGTAATGACAGCAACTGTGGTCGTTTCATTAAACTGCCAAGCATCAATGATGCAAGGTTTACATCATAAAGTTCCATCGGAATCAACCCCAATCTGCTTTGTCATTTACTGCTATCAAAAAAGCAATAGCAATGATTAAAATAAACCATTTTGCCATTTCTGTCATTAAAAATCAACTGCCTTCACATTGTAGTTAGTTCGGTTTCCATCTCGCTCGATTTCTACAGTTTCTTCTTCGGGTAAAACAAACGTCTTATTTGCCTTCAGCTTTTCCATGAACTGATAAAACGGCTCAATATATCGAGGGAAAAACTGTGTTAAGCTAATCTTCGGGTCAAACTGGTGATTATCATACATCAGTGCATATACTATTATACCACGAAGCTGAGAATAGTCAAGACCAAATTTCTCCATATAGTTACTGGCTTGACGTTGCCACAATGGAAAGTTACGGCAATCTTCTGGATATGTTACGTTAAGCAAATCCAAGAACTTGCGATATTCGCCATCACCATTATCTCGCATATCTTTTTGGCGTTGTTTTTCTTCACGCTTTTGTCGCGCTTTTTCTTCACGCGCTCTTGCTTTGGTTTCGTCTTGAATTTGACGTTCTTCTGCCTTGGCAAGTAAATATGCGTCATAGCAGTCTTGACTACAAAAATGGTTCGTTTTATAACGCTTACCATTATATCGCTGACCTCTGGGGATGTCTGCCCCACATACGTCACAAATCACATTTGTTCACCTCCAATACAAAGACCGTAGCTATCTCTAACTACGGTCTTATTCTATCACATATTTATCGGTTTGTCAAGAAAAATTTTTAATCTTCTACGATAATTCCTCGGTCACAACAGAAAGATGTGAAATCAGAATAGATATTCGCCAGTTCTTGAATCTCATCATCAGTAGCGGTAGATACCTTACGACCTTCGCCCAGATTATCAGCTACAACTTGCTGAACATAATCAGGATATAGCTTGTGTAGCTTGATAAAATACGGCTGAATCATAGAGATATAATCTTCCTTGGTGAAGTTGAAATCTACATTCTTGTAATCTACCAGACCAGCGCCTTCGTTCTCTGCTTCCTTCTTAATAGCGGTTTCAATCGCTTCAATCAGATTTTCCGCAGTAAACTTCTCAATATAAGTCTGCATCTGAGTAAAGCGAGAACGTGCAAATACTGTGTGCGTTTCCTTACAGATTGCCTTAGAGTAAATGGTCTTTTGCGTTTCTGGGTCAACACCCATTGGCACAGTAGTAATTACGAAATCGCACAGATTGATAACAAAACGTGTACTACCCTTTTCCTTAGAGTAATTATAAGGATAAGTCTTAGTATACTTTTCACCAGTAAAGGGGTCGGTAACTTCGACCTGCTCAACGTGAGTAATGAAAATAACAGTTAGACCGATAGAAGTTAGTAGGTTAATCTGTTGCTTAAACATTGCACGAGCGACAGAATAACCGTTTGGATTGTTCTTTGGGTCGGCAGACTGTACCATACCAACCTCAGTAACGCCAAAACGTCTTGCTACGGCTTCTTCAGCGCGTGCTACAAGTTCTTCGGTGGTATCAATGATAATAGTCTGGTAAACTTCCAACGTCTTAGCTGGGTCAGCTACCAGTTGCTTGACAATCGTGGTAAACGTCTGCCAATCTGGAACAGGGAACTTCGGCACAGGACGAGCCGCACCGCCTGATTCAGCCATTAGTAGTAGTGGCTTTGGAAAACGTGTTGCTTGGAATGTCTTACCACCATCGCTACTACCCGCAATAGTAATCTTAACACCAGCAAGAGAAGAAACCATGCTCTTCTCTTGTGGCGCGAAAATGTCAATCTTAGCCATTGGAATCCACCCCTTGATTAAAAGTCAATGTTGTCAATGTCGTATGGGTCGCCTTCTGGTACTGGGTCTGCAATCGGCTTCTTCTTCTGAGCAGACGCAGTTGCCTTTGCCTTGGCACGAGCCTTGCTACTGTTGAATGCAGAATTACCAGAGGTGGGAGCGCTATTCTGCTGTGGCTTACCCTTAATTGCTTCAGCTTCAAGCGCTTCAATCTTTTCCTTACGAACCTTTAGAGCCGCCTTGATGGTTTCTGGGTCGAGCCACATAGTATCAATAGCGACCTCATTACCCTGCTCATCAGTATAGGTTTTTTCTTCTGGCTCTTCGACCATCATAGGGTCAATTTCACGCAGAATCATAACACTGCGATACATAGAATTGTTATTCTCAGACGGGTCATCACCAGTACGAGCCTTCTTGCCGATAACACGACCGCGAGTAGGCTTCTTGACTTCAACCTGCTGACCCATAGCATTAACAAGTTCCATCTTTAGATTAGAACGAGTCTGCGCTGGCTCAAAAGCATCAAAATCGCTATCGCCTTCAAGGATAAGTTCGCCCGCATCTTCATCAGTGGTAATCTCAATCGGGAATACCTCGCCATTATAAGTAACGCCAAGCATCTTAATTAGCGCACGACCAGTTTCTTCATCGTTTACAATCTCAGGAGCAACCTTAGTTACAAAACCGTTCTTTAGATTGATATTGAAGAAATCTTCTACATCGTCTGGTACGTTAGTAGACGCAGAACGAATGCTGTAACGCAGAGAATAACCTGCCTTCTTCTCCTTGTAGGAAGGATAATCGTTCGGCTGAATCTCGCCCTTAATGCGGACGCGAGTAGCCGGAATGTTGGAATTGCCGTTAATCATCGGATTCCACTCAAGCATAGACTGTGCCATGCCCCACTGACGCGCTTCACTACCATCAAAACCAACAGAAGGGAAGTATGCGCGGAGAGTGGTAATCAGATTATTAGTCTTAATTGCTACAGTACCACGGACTACCTGACACGGTACGGTTTCCTGACCGTGGTTAATCTTCTGTGTACCGTCAACCAGTTCAAGTTTTAACTCGCTTACAGTTCCCACACAAGCAAATACAAAATCAGTCTTATTTAGTGTCGTTTCCATAAATAAATCTCCTTATTAAATAAATGAAAATAAATATTATAAGCGGGTTAAACCCGATTATTTCTTGTTTGCGATAATATCTTCAATAGAATCCATCGCTTCAAACGTCTTGCTATCCATACTTAGCTTCTTCTGAATACGTTCAGCTTCAGCGTTGAAATATTCAATAGCGTCCTTCTTATTCATCTTGTTGGCGATGCGCTTAGAAGCAATCATCGCCGCACAATAGCCAATAAGAATACCGATATTACGCTGTTCAGTAAAACGCTTGGTCAGTTCTTCCTTTAGTACAGTCTGAAAATCGTCCATTACTGCACCTTCTTTAGACCCTTTCGGTCAATAAGAAAATACTTCTTGTTCTGTTCATTAACAATTAGATAGACTTCCTTAGTCTGTTCAAAAACAGCGGAATCAACAACACGAAATGTGCCAGAATCATAATTTGACAGTCTCCCGCCCCAATCAAGAAGAATATCATTTGCCAACTTTGTATTACCCAAGTCGCGCTGTGCATTGGCAAATGTAACAATCCAATCACGAGCCGTTGGGTAACACCAACCGTGGTCTGCTACTGTTACCTCATCAGTAACCAGAATCTCGTTCTTATGTTCAAGGTAATCGTTCAGTACCCAGCCAGCGTCAAACTTATCGTCTGGATGACACTTGTAATTCTTACTCTTATCGCGGTTTTTCCCGTAGAAATGCACCGCGTCCTCAAAGCCAACAGGAGTGATAGTAGTCTCGTTGCCGCTAATCGTCACCATGTAAGTGCCGTTAATTTCATAAGGTGCTTTGTTCTTAATCATTGTTTTTACCTCCGTTTTGTTGTCTGTGTTATTTTTGCGTGGATAAACTCTAAGCAACGTATCGTCATACCATGATTCACACCATTCTTCGTAAAGTTTCATCCATTCTTTCATTAGAACACCAGTCCCTTCATAGCTTCGTTAATCTGAGCCTGTTCATGCTTAATGTAACGAGTAGTAGTAGCGATAGAATTATGCCCCAACATTGCACTAATAGTTGCTACACCTACGCCGTTAGCATTAGCAATCGTAGCCGCTCCTGCTCTCAGCGCATGATTGGTAATTTCATTCCAGAACGGAATACCAGCACGCTTCGCAGTCAGCTTCAGCATCTTGTTAAGATTGCTATTATCAAGATGTTCGCCACGCTCAGAAGTGAACAGAAATTCGCCATCTGCACGCTCAAACTTGATATAGTTATCAATGCTTTCCTTTGCCTGTTCGTTGACGTAAATCGTGCGTTCCTTCGCACCCTTACCGAGAATAACAATCTGATTATCAATCATGTTATTGTAGTCTTCAAAGGTAATGGAAGTCAACTCGCTGAAGCGAAGTCCAGTAGAACAGTATAAAGCAATAACTGCAATATCTCTGAACTTTTTGCAGTTATGAAGCATCTTGTGTACATCTTCTGCGGAGATATAATGCTTTTCCTTATTCTTAATCTTAGGAGAAGTAAGGTCAAGAGCAGGATTCTCATTGATAACCTTGGCAGAAGTCAGAAACTTGAAGTAATTCCTAACTGCGCTAATCTGGATATTCATGGATGCGGTAGATAGATTGCTGATAGACGCTTTCCATGCAGTCAAGTCGAGGAAAGAGATTTCTTCGACAGGCTTATTAACGAACGCCAGCATCTTACCTACATAAAGCAGATAGTTCTTGATGGTGTTTGCAGATTTCTTGTCTGCAACCAAAGAAGCCTTATAATACTCGTTAATGTTAGTCATTGAAATCTCTCCTTCGTTTCTTGATGTATGTAGTCTGCCATTTATTTTTTAACAAAATAAACTTGTAGCGCGATTAAACTTCATAATTATATTTAAGGGTATAATTATTTATTCTAAAGCATAAGCTACCTATCAGGATTGGCGCTAACCCCTAAAATTCTTTTCCCTTCTGTTAATATGTTTATTGCGGCATTTATATCTCTATCATGCGTTTTATGGCATTTAGGGCAAATCCATTTTCTTATATACAATGGCTTTTTACCAGAAATATATCCGCAATTAGAACACTTTTGTGAACTTGGAAACCATCTATCAATTTTTACAATAAATCTTCCCTTGTCTTTTGCTTTGTATTCCAACATATTAACAAACATAGTCCATCCAGCATCAGAAATAGACAAAGCCAAACGATGATTTTTTATCATATTCTTTACATTCAAATCTTCTAAAGATATAACTTGGTTCTCGTTAGTAATCTTATAAGATATTTTGTGTAAATAATCTTTGCGCTGATTGGCTATATGTTGATGCAATTTAGCGATTTTAATTTTCTGCTTATTATAATTATTACTTCCTTTTATCATTTTGCTTAATTTTCTTTGCTCTTTTTTGAGTTTCGACATATTTTTACGAAATGATTTTAATACAGGAAACTTTGTACCATCAGAACAAATTGCCAAATCTTTCAGCCCTAAATCAACACCAACTTCTTTATTCGTTGGTTTTAACTTCGTTATTGGTTCTTCTTCTTTCCACAGAATAGAAATATAAAACTCGTTTGTAGGCGTCATAGAGATAACGCAAGATTTTGCCATTCCAGTTTTATGTCTGTGATTGACAATTTTTAATTTACCTAATTTCGTTATTTTAATATCACTTTCTGTAACAACATATCCAGAAGTTTGCATTGTCTTATAACTGTTCTTAGGATGTTTCTTACTCTTATATTTTGGATAACCAACATTTTTTTCCTTAAAGAATTTAGAAAAAGCAGATTGTAAATGTTGTTGTGTAAAACATAAAGCCATACTATCTATTTCTTTTAGCCATGAATGTTCTTGTTTATAAAAAGCAGGGGCGTTTATTTTACTAATCTTATTGGTTTCATAAAATTTAATATTATCCGCAAGTGCTTGATTCCAATACCATCTACAACAACCAAAAGTTTTTATAATTAGTGCTTTTTGTTCTTCGTTTGGAAAACATCTAACTTTATAGGCTTTCATTGTTTTTTTCACCTCGCTTTCTTTTTTCTTTTTTACTGTACCTATATTGTATCATGACGCAAGCCAAAAGTCAATAGGTTTTTTCAAAAAATCAGAAAAGAATTTCCCACCCTCGGCAGGTATGAGGGTGGGAATTAAAATGGAGGTGAAAACCATGAAAGGCAAATGCCTTTCTTATGGCACAGATATGGGTGGCGGGGACTGAAAGAATCGAACTTTCGCCTGTCGGGTCAAAGCCGACCGTCATAACCATTTGACTAAGTCCCCACGTCCCCGCTCTCCGTAGAGTAACCTTTCGCGTTCGGCTCATTTCCTTACGAAGAACCGCAGTACAGTCATGGGCTAAACCGCAATAATCGTAGGCACAATGAACGGGGGTATTGGAGTTCCAGACCAGAATCGAACTGGCATTAGCGACTTGGAAAGACGCTGACTTAACCATTAGTCCACTGGAACAGATTCTCCTACGCTGACGAGACGCAGGAGAGAAATTAAATTGTATGCCGACACGTTTGAGCGTGTCTATTAAATTGTTTGTCTGCCGTACCAGACGGTGTGTGTGAGTGGAGTTTTTGCTCACGGACAATAAAATTTACCTTGTACGGAAGGCATTGGTCTACCATCGCAGGCTCGAACTGCGGACTTCTTGATTAAAAGTCAAGTGCTCTACCAACTGAGCTAATGGTAGATTTGATTGGGGCATACGCCCCATCACTTATCGCAGATTGTAACGGTCTACACCGCGCATATTCTTCTGCATCTCAAGGTTTGCTTCATACAGACCTCGGAAGAAATGCTTGATATTGCTCTTAACGCCCATTGGTTTCACTTCCTTTCTGATTACTTTAGTATTATATCACATAACAACTAAGTTGTCAAGTGCTTTTTTAACTTTATTTTTCATTTCTTCTCGCTCTTTCTTGGAGTCATATCTCATACGACAATAAGGGCGAGTGCCTTCTCTGTAGTGTTTCTGCAAAATTCGTATTTGCTTATTTACCATTTCTTTAGAAGCACCTAACTTATCAGCCACTTCTTGACACGTTTTACATTCTGTCAGCTTTGCGTATATGACTTTAAGCATAGCAGTTGAAGCGTACTCAATAAACCAATAAGCCCAATCTTTACCAACGACATATTCTTCATTCTTTGCGCCACTGTCAATAACAGCTTCAAGCGGTACATCTTCATTATAGACGGTTTTAACTTCGCTGTTCAATGAAATAACACGACTGTCATTACGCTTCTTTGCTAACTGCGTGCGCTTCGCCTTTTTTACTTCATTGTGCATACAGTAATAAGCAAATGTACTAAAGCGGTTACTGCCATCATAAGCCATACCAGCCTTGCACAAACCAATAGCACAAACATCATACCATGTGCTGAAGTCAAGTCTATACTTTGTCATGAAGCCGTAGATTAAATCGTGATTATCTTCGACTAATTTCTTCTGCTCAGTATTTAATTTGATATTTGGCTTGCTCATAACAGTTGTTTCCTTTAGTTTGAAATAATGGAGCGCCACATCAGAATTGAACTGACGTTTCCAGTTTGGGAAACTGGTGTACTAACCACTGTACGAGTGGCGCATATGATAACAGGGAATGAGTTAGAAAGAAGGTATGTTAAAAGAAGGAGAAAAATCTCATTCCCTGTTATTAACTTATGTTTAGAAATTATCGCTTGAACTTCGGCAGAAGATTATGGTTTGCATCCTCAAGCATATTCTGCACTGCGAGGTCATACTTCTGCTTCTCAGTCATTGGCTTGTTCTTCTTTTCGTTTTCCTTTGCTCGGCGGTTATTCTTTGCCATTTTCGTTTCGTTCCTTTCAAAATCAATTTACAAGGTATACATTTCTATATTGAACTCCCCAACTATCTGCTTGACCATAGCCAACCAGTAAGTCGAAGCGATTCGACCCTTTAATTGCCCCTCCGCAATCCTGCGCCGACACATATCCTACACCTTCGATATAGAACTTTGTGCCATATCGCCAATAGGATGGGTCAATAGCTACAATAGACCACTCATTACCAGCAAGGCTACGACCTGTTGCTGTCAATGTGCTACCGCCATTCTCTGACGGACTTGGCGTATATGCGGTAATTTTGAACTTCCCAAGTGGAGTCATAGACGGCTTTTGAGCCTTCTTCTTAGCTTCTTCTTCAGCCTTACGCTTTGCTTCAGCTTCACGT